>Ga0302221_10002263_pt1 | contig 12075 bp, 3 predicted proteins | sample II_Palsa_E2_1_FD_193517 | JGI IMG/M metagenome (GOLD analysis project Ga0302221, IMG submission 193517) | Peat permafrost microbial communities from Stordalen Mire near Abisko, Sweden - II_Palsa_E2_1 | ecosystem: Environmental > Terrestrial > Soil > Palsa > Peat permafrost | place: Sweden...
TATAAGGTCGAATATAATATTACTCGATATTTAAAATTGATTAAATTGCTTTATTAGCTAATATGACATATAGTTATTGAGCGATCTATTATTAGAGGGGGTGTTGCTTAATATACTTAAAAGAGTAAATGTTTAATCCTGTGACTTAATTAAGTCGATAATAAACTCTAAAATCTTTCTTTAATAACTTTATGTCGAAGAGAATATACTTTGTAATTAAATATAATATTATTTAATATTTAAAATTAATTAAATCGCTTTGTTAATTAATATAATATATAGTTGTTTAATAATTTATTCTTAAAAAAGATATTGTTTAATATATTTTAAAAAAGTAAATATATAATCTTATAACTTTAATAATTAAATATAACTTCTTTTCTCTTTTATCTTTCTTTTCTTTTATTATAAGTTATATTCTTTAACTCTTTTCTCTTTTATTTAATTATTATTTACTATCGATTTAATAATAAAAATGTTATATTTAAAGCTATTGAAAGAGAAAAAGAAGCTTTATAAAAAGGCTATTGAAAAGAAATAAAAGTATAAAATAGAGTTAAAATAAGAATCCTTATTATTTATATTATTTATTTATTATTTAATAATCTACTTATAGTTAATTAAAACATAACTAATAATATAGACTTAAAGTAAACTTAAACTAGTATTTATCTAAGCATTTTCTGCTTTTATTTTACTTTTATTTAAAATATTCTTAAAAGTAAAAGTAAGGCTAAGAATAAAATTAAAAGAATAATAAGAAGTTAAAGAGGAATAATAGATATTTATAAAGAGTAGAGACCCTTTTTAACCTTTGTTTAAAAGTAATATATTATTTTTTAATTTAATAATTATTAATATTAAGAATATCTCTTTATTTGTCTCAAAACTACTTTGAGATAAAAGACTTAACTTAAGTTAACTATTATAACAATAGTTGTTTTAATTTAAATCTAATTTAAAAGACAAGGAAAATAATATTAAATAAAGTACTTATTATAAAAGAAAAGACTATTTTTTGCCTATAATAAAAGAATTATTAGCCGATATTTTAATATCTATTTAAGGTTAATAAGGTTATAATTAGCTATTAATTTAATAAAATAAAATAAAAGATTTATATTTAATTAATAAAAAAGAAGATAAATAAGAGAATAATTCTATATATCTTTTTATATATATATTCTATATTCTTTCGCTTATAGATAACAATTATTCTAATAATAAAAAGCTATTAATTTAATTAATATTAATAATATAAATATTAAGTTTAAATAAAAAGAAGTTAAAGAGTTAATTAAAAGGAACTTATTAACTGTTTAATTAAAAGCTTATTAAGAAATATAAATTAATATTATTAAAGAGTTTATTCAATAATTAGTCTCTTTTTATAATTATAATTATAATAAATATAAGGCTTAATTATAATTACTTTATATATAATTAATAACTTATTATATATTAAAAAAGTTTAAACGTTTATTAAACAATATTATTCTATAAATTATTAATAAGAAGTTTATAAATCTAAAGAAGAAATATATATATATAATATTTAATTAATATTTAATCTTTAAAAATATTTAATTAAATATTAAAGCTTTAATAATAATAATCTTAAAATTAAAAGATTTTATTTTAGACTTTAATTAAAACTTAAACAATATTAAAAGAGCCTCGATCTCAATAATAAAAGCTTTTAATTCAAGGCTTAATTAAGACTTAAATAATAATAATTCGATTATAGAATATAATTTATAATAGATTTATTTATATTTTATTTATTTATAAATCCTGGCCCTTTTATTTTAAGTTCAATATAATATTAATAATAAATTAAAGTTTATAAATAACTTTGTATTTATTTATAAAGAGATTAATATTAATCTTTATCCTTAATATTATTAGAATATAAAGACAAATATCTATCTCTTTTAAACAATTAATATTATAATATATAAAGGCTATAAATTAAAAAGAGTCGTTTTATATTAAATCTCTTATATTAATATTAATTATATATATAATATTAAAAATATCGAGGTTTATATCTTCTTTTTAAAAATATATTATATTAAAAAGACTATAAACTTCTTAAATAAAGTTAATAATAAAGTGAATAAATCAATTTAAGTTTAAATAAATAAGATCTTTATTTTAAGTTTATTCAAAGTTATATTATTAATATAATAAATAAAATATCTTTAATTATAACTCTAAACAAAATTATAAATAAAAGCTTATATAATAAGTATTTTATTTTATTGTTTATTATTAAAAAGAAGGCTTATATTAAGTTATTAAAACTCAAATTTTAAATTTATTATAATATTTAAATCTTTTATTTAAATAATAATAAAAAAGGGAATAAAGCTTATTTAATCTTAAATAAAATCTTTAAAAAGTTAAAATATATTTTATCTTATTATTTTAATATATAATATTTAAATTAAAAGATATTTTAAATAGATATTAATAAGTAAACAAACTGTCTTATTTATTATATAAGTTTAAATAAATATAATTAAGATTTGCCTTTAATTATCTATTTATTTAAGACTTATTATTAGAATAGTCTGGCTTAATAAGCGCTTTTAAAAAGAAGAAAAGCTCGATATTAATTAAGAAATATTATATATAAGACGTAATTAATATAATATTAAAAATGTCTTTAATATCTCTTAAATAAGCCTTAGATTAAATATCTTCATAGTCTTATAATAAAGTAAATAACTTCTTTAATATTATTAAAACTAAGTTATTTATAAATATATTTCTTTTAAAGTTGACTTAAGACCACTTTATAATAAAAATACTTTATTAAGTAAATAAAGGCAAAAAAGTTAATCTTGACTAAATATAAACTTAATTTATAAAAGGGAAATATTAATTAAACTTTAATATATAAGTTATATATTATTTATTATAAAGACTTTATAAGAAGAGTTATATATCGCTAGACTTCTTTAATTAAATAAAGGATAAACTTCGATTTATATCTGGAAAAAAAAAAGGGTGTCAGTCGCTTGTCAACGGTGTCAGTCGCATGTCAGTCGCTTGTCAGTAGTGCCAAAGGTACCAGTTAGTACCGCTATGTATGTCGAAAAATTTAGTATTAATAGCAGACCTCTAAAATCCTTTACATAGATCAATTAGTGGCCTATATATACGCTGGGTAAATCCCGAAGGAATATCAAAAATCAAAGTAAAAGCGACCGATCGATCTGATCGTAATAGACTAGTTTATCTATATACATCAATATATAGGCATAACCACACGTATTTGTGATGTCTAGAAGTAAACTTTTAATACTGGATTCAAAATCACGATTTAAAAAATCCTGGTGTTGTGATTGGTCGAATGCGATCGTATATGAGTATAAAGGAATATAAAAGCGGACCGGAATAATGATCTTCCAGCTTAGTAATCAATTCATATGATATAAAATAGAGTGACTGACACGGTTGACAGGCCGCTGGCACCGTTGGCAGGCGACTGACAGGCGACTGACAGGCGACTGACATTGACGATTCTGATTTTAGTGCTAATTAGCCGTTAGATTAGACCTTATTTGCGCACGGTGCTTCGCGCCTGTCATTCGCCTGCCATTCGCCTGTCAATGGCGCTAATGACGCTAATGACTAAGCGACAAATCGCTGACAACCTTTTTTTTTTCCAGATGTATTAATTAATTAAACTAGTCTTAAAGTTATATAACCGCCGATTATTATTATATTTAATAGTTTTATAACTCTTATTATATATAGTTTATTCTCTTAAATATATAAATAGATTTAAACTCTTTGACTTAAGCAATATATTAATTATATTCTTGTAAACAATCCTTTATATCTTTAATAAAAGTCTGATTATTTATAATAATAATCTTTAAAAGAAGCATATTATTAAGTATAAAAATAATAGAATACTTTTTAATATAATATAAGCTTAAATATTATAAGCTTATAAATATATCTTTTTAAAAGACAAATATAATTAAAACTCGCTATACTTTTATTAAGAATTCCGAGATTATATAGCTTTTCATAACTTAATATTCTATAATATATATTATAAGAATTAAAAGACAATTGTCAATATTAAAAATAACTTTAAAAAAATTAATTTAATTATAAAAGTCGGCTTAAACTTAGAATTTAATTAATATATAAAATATTTTTTTAATTTCTCTTTTATTTTTATTATTTATATATTAAGAAGCTCATTATTCAATCTTTAAAGGATTCATTTAAGCCTCGGAATACTTTTATTCTGCTTTAACCAACTTTTTATAAATCAAATCTAATGCTTCCGTTTAAAGTGAACTATAAGACTTTAATATTATAGATTCGGACAAAGACGTCTATTATAGCCTATGTCAATACGTATATTCTCTTTTAGTTATATATATACTATCTTTTATACGGCCACGTTTAACTTTAATAACTCGTATAAAACTAATAATTAAAGTTAATATAAATAATAAGTAGTATAAAAATCTCACAGATTAGTGTTTTTTATCGAAGTATTACTTATTTTCTAGTCAAAATTCTTATTTTTAACTAGTATATACACCGTTTTCATCCTTATATCTTTAAGTCTCTTATAGTTCCGCAGTATATTTTAAATGAATAATACTAGACGGTTGTTGAGATCTGTCTCATCAGATTAAATGATAATTAGTCTGATGTAATGAATTTTAATAGACTATGTCCGACATTAGTCATTCAGTATTTATTATACTTAAGTAAAAACTAGAATTTAAACTCTAAATTAGATTGTGATATAAGAGGAGAAAATTAGCGAGCAGTTAAAAGCTGTCTTTAATAAAAAATCGGAAGGGGATCATATAGTAATTATTCGCCATCTTCACTAATTATATAGAGTTAAGTAAATAGTAAAACAGAAGGTAGACAATAAAATTAATATAAGAAAGCGATATAGAGTGTCGCTCCGATGGGCTTCTTATACTTGAGTTAGAAGATCGCCACGTACTGTCTCAGTCTGTCTCGATATTCATTGTTATAGGTCCAAATCTAAAGGTTTAATAGCGGTGCTATATCAGACCTTTCCACTTCACTCATTGCTTCAGTATTAGCTGGAGTGATAGCTCAGGTTTGAATGTTAAATCTTGACCTGATCACGAGTGAAGGCTTCAATTTATACTTATATAATACTATAGACAACTAGGATATTAAGCATTTATTTTTCATGTCTGAATTTAAAGCGAGAATTTAACTACGTCTATCACGTGTTATACATCGAGGTGGCTGTGTCACGGACTGAATACTTTAGAGGCTAATTTCAATATTAGTGAACCTCACCTCATAATTGCGAAGTAAAAGGCTCAGGAGAAGGTCACGTAGAGAAATTATGTGTAATGAGGAATCAAAACAGGAAAATATTAACTCGCGGTTCAATAGACTGACAGTCTGTCTTTAAGCATCAATGACAATTTCAGTCAACGACCTCTCTACACATCGAGCTCTTATATACCTTCATCGATATTATAAAAATTCTACCCGTAAATAGAAGTATAAGAAAGTCTAAAATTCATAAGTGATCTATAAAAATCATCGTCAAATATAGCTTGGCTATTAGCGTGGCATTTTTCATGATGTGGAGGCTCTATAGGCGTAAAGACAGGAGCATCTTGAGGAGACAGGTTATAGATTAGAGGTAAGGAGTATCTACTATAAAGCTGGAGACAAGGTGAGTACATTAGACTGGCTAAAGGGGCGTGGTCTAGTGTGAGTGATAGTGAGTCGTGAGAGAAGTTTGATGAAGATAGAGAAGTGGAATTTAATGAGAAAAGTCGCTGACGCTTAATATGCCAATGTAGGTGATCGCCTTTGTCGCGGGAATGTGAGTGCGATATGACGGAGGTGAGGAGGTGAAGGATGTGGTTTTGACTATATTGATAGTATTTGTCCGATAAGACGACGACCGAGTATGAAGCGTAGGAGTATAAAAGAGAGATGTTTTGTGATGGGTTGCACCCAGTATTTGGACCTGGCTCGTGAGCACAGATCTCTCGTCCTAATCGGGCTTAGCTCAGGGGTAACTTATGGACTCCTTTATATTCCCCCTTAGTCTAGACTCTTCTTCTCTCCTTAGTTTATCCTCCTTGTATATATACGGAACCGCTGTTTACAGTATTGTACGGCCACCCCGTGACATGTTTAGCGAATTAATAGTAGAGGCAGGCGGCGGCATTGTAGGAGCTATTATTAATCTATGCTTCGTTCTAGCTATAGCTTATAGACCTCGACTCGTTCTTGTATTGAGGTCCTTATGTGCCCTCGAGTGTCGGAGTAATTCGTCACCTCGTGAATATAGTTTCTCACAGCCAGGGAATTCGTATGAATACGGCTTCTCTCTAATATAAGTTCGAATATTGTCACGCTTTTGACCCCTGTACGCTCAGGCACTTAGTGCGCTAAGCTCTCCATCTGTATTTAGTCTTCAGTGTGTCTCCTCATTTACTTAGAAATCAAGCGTCATTCTTTATATTCTTAAGCTCTTTAATAAAGATATAATACTATTATATTTAATTAAATGATTGAGGAGCTTATATATAATAGTACTGAGCTCAGATATCGTAATAACTATTACGTTTATATATGTTCCTTATTTTATACTTGTCATTATATATTCTATATAATCTTCTTTCTTATAAAAACGAAGCTTATATTAATTAAGATGTCGAATAATATCTCAGATCTCTTTAATATTGAAATCAAACTCTTTTTATATAAAGACTGACTAGAATAATATATTTAATTAATATATTATTATTAAATAAATTATATTTAAGACTTTATCGACTTCGACGGTTTTAACGCTTTTATTAAACCGCTTTGACTATTATCTTTATATTCTTATAAAGACTTATAATAAACTCGTGACAATCTGATACTTATATAATAAGCTTAATTTTATAAAGCTTAAAATAAAGAGAGTGAAAACGTCATTGACATTAAAGTTCTTAAAACGTATAATATAAAAGAATTATTAAAATCGCTTTTATCGACTTATATAAACGTCGACGACTAATATAATAAGCTTTTTAAGCATTATAATATAATAGTAACAATAGTAAAAGAATACTGTTTAATTATATAATTAGTTTATAAATAGATTATAAATATAGTCAATTTAAAACTTTTTTTAACTCTTTAAACCGAGCTTTTAATTAAGAATAAGAATATAATTCAAGACTTTATTTAAGTATTAAAAGAGCTTTTAATCCTTAATCTTCTGACTATATAAACTCAAGTTCTTATAAAATACTAAGCGTTTATTTAATAAGTTATTAAAAGTAATATAAACTCAATAAAATAATATTTAAAATAGTTTAAGGCTTATTATCGAGTTTTAATCTTTAATATTCTAGAAGTTTAAATATTACTCATTATTAAAGCGTTTTTAAACGTTGTTAAAATTAAATTAAGACTAGAATAAGTTTATTTAAAGCTCTTTAAAGTATTAAATGAAATAAAATAATGATTAAATTAAAAGCGTTAAAAGAGTTTAAAACAAGACTTTATTAATAAAAGATAAAATATATTATTTAATGACTTTATTAATATAATCCCATTAAATATAGATTTTAAAAAGAGTAATAAACTTAATAAAATCGAATGATATAAACTTTTTGACAATTTAATTATAATGTTAATTATTATTAATTTAAAGTTTTTAATAATAAATAAAGCTTTAAAAATATATTTATTTAATCCTTTATATTATATATTCATTGGCTTTATAATTTTAAACAATAGAATTATAATCAATCTCATTAATAATAAAATAAAGGTTGAATTAAAAGCTTTTATAAAAATAATTAATTTAAGAGTAAATATTAAATATAATATATTAAGACTATTAATCGTTGACTATAAGACTCGTATACTTAAAGGAATATTTAATTAAAATAAACGGAGCTTTGTATTCAATAATATAATTATTATTAAAGGCTTTTATATAAATATCATTTTAAAATATAAGTTGAAAAGTTTAAAAGTTTAATATAATAGTTTTGATTATATTCTTCGATATAATCTTTTAAAGAAGACCGTTATTTTAAAGAAGTTAAAATATAAGTATAATTTAATTTTTATAGAATTAAAGCCTCTTTCTTCCTTTTATTCTTATATTTAAATAAGTGACCGATTAATTAATATTCTTATATTCTTAATATTTAAAAGAAAAATAAGACGCTTATATTATTTATAAAAAGATTATTTTAAATTAAAGAGCGATTTTATATAACGTTAATATAATCGCGTAAAATATGTCGGATTAAAATTATTAAAGAGATTAATTCATTAAGTTTAAAATGTTAAGATTATAAATATATCTTAAATTAAATATGAAATCTACGTTATAATATATATAAAATAAGTCGTTTTTTAAAGATTATTAAAATATAATTCATTTAAGTCATTTTAATATATCACTTAAGACTTATTTATATTTAAACGAAGATATAATGATTATAAATATCTTTTATTAATTAAAGATAAATATAATAAAAAGATTTATAAGTTTATATTCATTAATAAAAATAAAGTTATAATCTTTAATATAATAAAAGGATTCGAGCGTTAAATTCGAAGACAATATAATCTCTTTATATATATAATCAAATATAATAACAACGTTGGAATTATATATTGAAAAGACTTTATAAAATATATAAATTAAATAAAAGACAAAAAGATAGAGTTTAAGCTTTCTTTATATAAAGTAATAAGTTTATAAAACGAGTAAAGTAAGAAGTGACTTTATATTTAATTAAAATATAAAAGAGCGTAAACTTTTTAAAGAAATTATAATTAAAAATAATATTTATAATTATATATCTTTATAATCGCTTTTTCTTAAACGCGTATTTAAAAGATAATAGATGTTTATAAGTTAATTATATAATTACTTTAAGTAATATAATTTAAAGCTTATTAATAAAATTATAATTGATTTAAGATTAAATTAAAAAGAGATATATATATATAGAGTTCGAATATATCTTTTAAAAAAAGAAAGAGAAGTAAATAAGAAAAAGCGAGCTTTTTAAAGTTAATATAAAAGGGTATATTAAATATTTAATTAAATATTATATATTTAATATATATAAAATCTGAGTCTTTAAGCTCGATCGAGTTATTATTTTATAAAATATAAGATTCGACGAAGATTTATTATATAATTTAAAGTAAAAAAAGGCGGTCAATTAATCATTAAAAATTATATAAGTAATGAAATACGAAATCAAAGATATAATAAATTTAATTTAAGATATTAAATCTATTTTAAAGAATCTTAATCTATAAAATATAAAGTTTATTGAATAAGAAGAAGTTATATAATAATTAAAGAATAAAGAAAGAGATATTCCGACACTTTAATTTAAAGTTTAAACTTTAAAGACGACTATAATTATTGAGCTTTAAACATGAATTAAAATAATAAAGAATTAAAAGTTAAAAGTAAAAACTCTTTTTATTAATTAAAGTATAAGACTTCTGTCTTTTAAAGTTATATTAGATCTTAAAAACGTATTAAGACTAATAAAGACAAGTAAAACTATTAGAAATAATAAAGATATAATATTATAAAGTGGCCGTATAATATTATAAACAGCGATTCCATATATATATAAAGAGGATAAACTAAAGAGAGAAGAAGAGTCTAAACTAAAGGGGAATATAAAGGAGTCTATGAATTACTTCTGAGCTAAGCCCGATTAAGACGAGAGATCTATACTCACGAGCCAGGTCTAAATATTAAGTATAACCCATCATATATATTACTTCTTTTTATTTATTTATAACTCTTATTTAATAATTAAAACAGTTCTTAATATACACTTTATAATTTATAAAATACCCTTTTTAAAAATATCTTATAATAATCTATAAATAAGTGCTCTCTTTGTCTTAATAACTAGACTTATTATAATACTCTTTTATAATCTTTCATCTCTTTTTATAAAAGTTAATTATAAGCTTTCAAAGTATATTCTTATTAATAATCTTTTATAATTAGTTTTCTATAATAATATATTTTAAAGTGCTTTTTAAAAAGCTTTAAAAGACACTTCTTAATATATTCTTAAGCCTTTTTAAGATAATGAAGTATTTGATGATCTTTTTTAATTTATTATAATAATCCTTTTTAAAAACTTTATTCACTTTATTAAAGTCTTTAAATTCTACTTTAATTAAAATTATTTCAATATATTCAAACTCTTTAAAGAATTACTCTTATATTTTAAACTCATTATTTAACGTCTTATAGTTTTATATTCGAATTCCTTTTAATTAATTTAATTTAATTATGATTTAATTATTAATGTTTATTTCTTTAACTTTATTTATATTATTAAAGGCTGTCTTTAACCTTTTAAAGAGTTTATTTATAATTATATATATTGTCTTCTTTATATGACAAACTTTAAAGTTAAAGCTTTAAATAAATTAAGTAATTAAAGTATTTATATTAATTTCAAAAATAAAATAAACTTTATAAAAGTGATGTCAAAGTTTTTATAAAGCTTTTAATATACTTTAATATTCTCTTTTTATTATATTATAACCTCTCTTTATTTAATTTTAAAGCTTACTTTTATATTTCGAGACTTATTTCTTATCTTCTTTATTTAATTAATTAAAAACAGCTTTTTAATTTATTAAACTTATATTTACTCTTAGAATAATGTCTTTTACTTTGATTTTATAGTCGAGTTAATCAATATTAATATTAATATTAAAGCGAGTTTAAGCCTCTTTATTATTTATTCTTATTCAAGCTTTTAATATTATTTAATCCTTTTCTTTATAAGCTTATAAATTAGAGTTATAATCTCTTTAAAACTCTAGATTTATATTTAATATTAAGTATAAATTCTAAGAAAAGACTTAGTCTTATTAAAGTCTTTATAATCCTTTTATTTAAAGATTTTAATAACTTTTAAACTTATTAACAACCTTTCTTTTATATTATAAACGAAGTTTATTATATTCATTCTATTTATATAAAATTAGAATTTTAATCTATTAATACTTATATTTACTCGTTTAATCTATTTTAATACTTTATTAAAGTTTTATATATATTTTAATATAAATCAATAAATCTTAAAAAGTGACTCTTTATTATTATAATTATTATATAATTGTTTTACTTTTACGTCATTTATAAAAGATATTACGATATTAAGATTAAAGTACTTTAAGATAATATTAATCATTTAAGCGAATTATATAATTGAATTAATCACTTTTTATAATATATTAATTATTTATAAAAGTCTTAAAAGCATTTAAAACACTATTATGTCTTTACTTTTAAGAGTTAATTTTAATTAATTATATTTAAAAAAGAAGTCAATAAATAAAGTTATTATATATCTTATAAATTCCTTTAAGAATTCATTTATTAAAGAAAAGAGATTTACGTCTTTAAATATAACTTTATTCATCTTTATTATTATATTAATAAACTGATATTCTTTTATCTTCTTTTTAATTATTAAAAACTAAAGGTTTTAATAAACTCTTTTATATATTTCTAATACTTCTCTTTTAAGTCCGTCTTTTAATATTTATATAATTTTTAAAATAAGAGCTTTAATGATAAAGGGATTGAAAGTCTATTATACTTTATATAAAATAGTCTTAATTTCAATTAAAAGACTAATGTTTTTATAAATGTTTTTATATTCTATTTAATTAAAAGTAAAACTTTCTTTTTAATTAATAAATATTTCAATTAAAAGTTATCTTTTTTTAAGAAATAGTCTTTTATTTATACTTATTATAATTATCCTTTTTAATATAACTTTAAATCTATAAATTAAATTATAGATATATAATAAAAGCAGATCTTAAAACTCTTTTATTTATTTTTAAAGAGTGTCTTTTGTCTTTAATCTTTAATATTAGTCTTTTTTCTCTTTAAAGAATAATTCTATTTTATTAACCTTGTTTATTAAAAGTGATCTTTCTGTTTTATATTTCTAAACTATTTATATTTTAATAAATATAAAGCTCTTTTTTTTCTTCTCTCTT
>Ga0302221_10002265_pt1 | contig 12073 bp, 5 predicted proteins | sample II_Palsa_E2_1_FD_193517 | JGI IMG/M metagenome (GOLD analysis project Ga0302221, IMG submission 193517) | Peat permafrost microbial communities from Stordalen Mire near Abisko, Sweden - II_Palsa_E2_1 | ecosystem: Environmental > Terrestrial > Soil > Palsa > Peat permafrost | place: Sweden...
TTAAAAATTATATATATATATATATATTATTTTAATTATTATTTATTATTTTTTATACTTTTTTATTATTATTAATTTTTAATATTTAAGTTTAATAAAAAAAATTTTATAAAATTTAAATTATAATTTAATATTAATTATTTTAATTATAATTAATAATTTTTTATATTTTTATATTTTATTATAATAAATATTTTATAATATATTAATTAAATATATAATATTATTTTAATTATTTTAATAAATATAAAAAATATTAATTATAATATTAATATAAATAAATATTTATTTAATAATTTTAATAAAAATAATAAATTTATTTTTAATTTTTATTAAATTAATTAAAGAATATTATAATAACGAGATTATTATAATAGTCAAAAAGTATATAATTTAATAAAATCTAATTATATTAAAAATATTAAGCTAAAGAGAAAAGAAGAAAAAAAGCTATAAAAAAAAAAAGTTAAGAAAAAGACGATAAAATAATTATTATATTAATATTAACTAATAAAACTAAATCCAAAACTGGTTAAGTAATCAGTATATTAGCTAGCGCTGTTATATTATCCCCTTTTAAGTCACCAAATATTCTTATTTGGGCTTATTATACAAAAGGAATAAAGTTTTGACGAAATCTTTAAAACGATAGTTCAATCGTTGCTCCCCGACCAATAGCCATCTCCGTCGAAATACAAGCTACCCTCTAAATCCAAGTCCTCCGAATCCAGGTCCTCCGAATCCAAGCTGCCGTCAGCAGAAACCAAGTCTTCGTCGGCTAAATCCAAGTCTCCAGAGCTGGCCTCAGAACCAGTATCGACTTCAGATTCTGATTCGACGACCTTAGAACCCGTCTCTAAATCCAAGTCTTTAGCTTTAAAGCTAGTATCGACTTCAGAGCCTAATTCGACGTTAGCCCTGGAGCCGGTCTCGTCCCCTGAGCTCGTCTCGTCGACTTCCGAGCTTGTCTCGTCTCCAGAGCTATTCCTGTCCTCCTCAAAGCTCAAGAGCTCTTCTTTGTTATTTATAAGGGGGCAGGAGGGCCCGGAAGGCCCGGAAGAGTCGTCTAAATCGGAATCGGAGTCGGGGGGAAAGGGAGGACAGCGTCGAAAGAAGGGAGAAGATCGTTTAAAGAAAGAGTCTAAAAAAGAAAGTATTCGATATAATAATGGAATCGACGGATATCGGTATAATAATGATTTCCGAGAAGTTATTCTTTTTTTTTAATATATAATAAGCAAAAGGTATATTTTATTATATTTTTTATTTTAAATTAAAAGACGATTGATTTTTTTAAAAAAAAATTAATTTTTTTATTTTTAATAATATATTAAAAAAATATTATTTACTTTAATTAAAGATTAAACTTTAAAATCAATTAAATTATAAAAAATAATATTATTTATTTTAATTAAAAGTTTAATTCCGAAATTAATTAAATTATAAAGAATATAAATTTTATTTTATTTTAAGTTAATAAAACTAAAAACTAATTATTAAATATAAAATTTTATTATTATAATTTTAAAAATAATCATTAAGATTTTTTATTAAAAAAATATATTAATTATTTTTATAAATTAATATTATAAAGTTTAATATTATATAATAATTAAAGAATATATAATTTAATAAAATTTTATTATATTAAAAATAAAAAATTATAAAAAAAAATTAAAAAAAAATAATAAAATAATTATTATATTAATATTAATTAATAAAACTAAATTTATAATTAATTAAATAATTAATATATTAATTAATATTATTATAAATACTTTTTTATAATTTATTTTTAATTTTTTTAAATTTAATAAATAAATATTTTTTTATTATTTAAAATATTTTTTAAAGTTATATTTTTATATTATTAAATTTTTTAATTAAATTTATTTTTAATTTTTTTAATTTTAATAAAAATATTTTTAAAAATATTTAATTTAAAATAAAAAACTTTTATTTTATTTTAATAATAATTTAAAATAATATATTATTTTTTTAAATTTTTTAAATTAAATTTTTTATAATAATTAATTTTATTATTAAATTTTTAATAAAATTAAATTTAATAAAGTATATAAAATAAAATAAAAAATTAAAATTTATATATATTTTAATTTTAATTAATAATATTTAAAAAATTATTAAAATTATAAAAATAAATAAAAATTATTTTAATTAATTATTTTAATTAAAAAATAAATTAATTATAAAAATTATTATTAAAATAATATTTATAATTTAATTTAATATATTTTATAATTTAAAATTTTATTAAATTAAAAAAATTTATAAATTAAATCTTTAAAATTAAAAAATATATAAAAATTTTTTAAATATATTTATTTAAAATATATATTAAATAATAAAAATTAAAAAAAAAAAATTTTATTATTATAATAATATTTTTATATAATATTTTTAAAAAAAAATAATATTATAAAATAATTTATAATTTTAAATTAATTTTATTATAAAAATTTTTAGATTATATTTAATAAATTTAAACTTTTAAATAATTATATTTTTTTAATATATTTTTTTGATATATTTTTTTAATATATTTTTTTAATATATTTTTTTAATATATTTTTTTAATATATTTTTTTAATATATAATAATATATATAATATAATATATTAATTAATTATTTAAAATTATTTAATAATTAAAATTAAAATTAAATAAAAAAAATAACTTTATAATATTTTAAAATTAAATAAAAAAATTTAAAAAATTATTTAAATAATAATTTTTTATTATTTATTTATTTATAAAAAAAATTATTATTTATATTAAATAAAAATTTAAACTTTTAATAAATTTAAAATTTAAAAAATAAAATAAATATTTTTTATTAAATTATTTATTAAAGTTATAATCGAGTTTAATAATTTTAATAAAAATAAAAATAAAATTTAATATAATATTTTTATAAAATAATAATATAATAATATTTATAATTATATAATTAATAAATATTTTTTTTAAATAATATATTATAATAATAAAATAAATATAAATAATATTTAATAATTTATTTTTTTTATAAAGATTTTAATAAATATATTTAATAATAAATAAATTATTAAAAATATTATATTAAAAAAAATTAAATCTTTTTAAAAAATTAATAAATTTATTAATATAATTAAATTTATTATATAAATTATAAAATTTTAAAAAATATTTAAAATATAATATATTTTAATTTTAAAGATTATATTAAATTTATTAATATTTTTTTATAATAAAAAATTTAAAAAATTTAAAAAAATATATTAATAAAAAATAAAATTATTATAAAAAAATTATAATAAAGTTTTTAAAATATAAAAAACTTATAATTATTAATATTAAAAATAAAAAAATATTAATTATTTAATTTTTATATAAATATTTAAAACTTTTATTAAAATATAAATAATTTTAATTATATAATATATTAAATACTTTAAATAATTATATTTATATATTTTTTATAATTATTAATATATAAAAAAAATTAAAAAAAACTTAATAATTTATATTTAATTAATTTAAAAAAAATTATTTTAATTTTTAAAATATTAATTTAATTAAAGTTAAAATTAAGTTTATAATATATTATATTAAAAAAAATTAATTTATATTAAATTTATATTTTTATTATATAAAATTATTAAATATATAAATAATATATTTAATTTTTTATAATTCTTTTTTATTTTTTTTATTTAATAAATTATAATTTATAAAAAAAAATTATATTTAATATTTATTAAAAAAATTTAAAAATAATATAAATTATATTTTATAAAATTAAAAAAAACTTTATAATTTTTTATTTAATTTTTATTCTTTAAAAAAGTTTAATTATTAATAAATATTTAAATTTTAAAAAATAATATTTTTATTTAAATCTCGAAAAAAATATTTAATAAAAAAAATTTTTTTATATAAATAAATAAAATAATATATTATATTAAATTTAATAAAATAATTTATAATTTTTATTAAAATAAATATTTTATAAAATATAAAAAACTTATAAATTTAAATATAAAAAAATATTATAAATATAAAAAATTAAATAAATTAATTTTTTATAAAAATTATAATTAATTAATAAAAAAATATATATAATTAAATAATTTAAATAAAATTAAATTAAAAATAAAAAAAGTTTCAATAAAATAATAATAATAATTAATAATATAAAAATAAATTTAATTAATATTATTAAAATAATTTAAAAAATAATTTAAATTATTTTAGTTTAAAATAAAAATAAAATATATATATTATTTTATTATATATATAAATATTATTTTTTAAATATAAATATTTTAAAATATAATTTTTAAATTAATATATTTATAATTATAATATTTATAATATTAAAATAAATTTAAAAATTTTAAAAAAAATTAGTTTAAAAATATAAAAATTATAATTAATTTATAAAAGATTAAAAAAATATCTTTAAGTAAAATATAATTAATTTATTAGCGTGATCAGGAATTAAAACTTTGCTTAAGCTTAAAAACAAAACTAAACTTTAGTATACAAAATTATTATTTAAGATTCTTTAAGAAGTCTTAGACGACATTTCTTTATATTTATTTTTAATATAGTTAATTAGCGTTGCCGCTCTTTTTAGACACTACCCACCCTTGCTTTACCCTCTATTCAGGTTATTTAGTCACGTTCCTTCTCTCCCTTCTAGTAACTAATTATAACCTACTTACTATTCGGTCCTACTGTGCAAAAGTTGTCAACTCTATGCAACTATATTTAGGGGGACCAAGTCGGCTCTTTGGGAACTTAAACAGAACCCCTTCAAAAATTACACCTTTCTAATTTCAATGCAGATTCTTCTCGCAACATGGCGTTGTCCTGGCGCTTTTTAAATAGAATGTGCCCTTGCCCCTCCCCCAAAAACTTTTGCTCTTTCTTACCTATATTTATAAGCCAGGTAAGTCTCTATTATCCCTCTGCTTTTACGACTTAGCTAACGTCAATGACGTATTAGATAACTCAAAAGCTCTAGTATTAAGTATCCTCCTCCTCTTACCGATCCTACGACTCTGATTGTCGAATCTACAACTATATTATCGCGAATACACCGTGCTCTGATGCAATAGAGATATTATAAGTGCTGCTAGCAAGGGGACAACGTCGGGCTTCTACAAGTAATATTTGGTTTTGTTAAAAAAATCCAAGCTTTATTTATTAGATTTTTAATTTTTATGTTCGTATCCTAGCCCTAATCACCACTCTCTAGTGTTTCAAACTGCGTCAAAGCCACGAACTAGTGATATATTATCGCTAAAACCTTTTTAGGTTGTGGGACTATGTTCGTAGGGCCGAGAAAATCTTATGGCAGACTAAGGGCGAAAGGATATTTTGTTATCGGTATTATGTTGCGGTGGCCAAGATTTATGTCTCGCGGAAAGACGTTAAACACAGGATCCGACAGCTACTCGTCTTTCAATTGACTTCTTCCAAGCTACATCGATACGTCCGAAGAAAGCAGCCTCGATGGGTTGCCCGAGGCTCTCGCATCTTTCGACCCTTAAAATATAGTCCTGACGAATCCCTTAAGCGATTCTGTGCTAGAAGATTCCGCTATAAATCTTGTAAAAGACGATCCGGTGCTCTATTAGTAGAATTTGAGATGGAAGAAATCCCTTGAGGAGACTGGAATATAGAATGAGGATAGTGAACTTGAGAGGATAGTGAACTTGAGAGGAATGTTCTTGAGGGGGGAGAGGAGAGGGGGGCGCTCTTTATTCATTCAAAAGGCCATGCAAGTAGTCCTTTCCTATCTGTCTAATATTTTGTAGTTTCGATCCTCTAACAGGATGGTCAGCAACTTTTACTGCTAGTACTAAGTATAGAACGGCCGCAGCCGCGCGCTAATGCAAGATTTGTTTGGATTTTGCCTTTTTAAGCATTTGCGAAGCACTTTGAAACATCCACCCCTTGCTCGTCGAGGTAATTGACCGAGATCTGCATACAAAGGTCCAAGCCTGCATCGCTGCCACTGAGCCTTACCAATTACCCTGCGTGACTCTCGAAACTATTTTTAGATTCGGAGTACTACAATTGCGAGTAGACCGGCTTGAAACACTGCACCTCGAAGTGGTTGCGTCTGAAGTATAATACCTTAGCATACTACAAGATAGCGTAGGTGCCTTATTTCTAGTTCAACCCAAACTAGTCCGAATTGCAGTTCATTTCTATGTTGGTGCTTCGCTTCTTCCTATTTCTTAAACTTCCCGAAGAACCTTGATCGCATCCCTTCGTTCGAGCCTTGCGGCTGTTGCGGCGCAAATTGTCGCTGCCCTGGGTATTGCGGATTTGGAGGGTGTTGTTGCGTCGAAGGGCGCTGCTGATTAGGAGGACATGCTTGGTTTGGAGGATACTGCTGATTTGGTGTTGGGCTGTACAGCGGCTGTATATTGGGAGGAGCAGATGGACTTGGGGCACTCAACAAGAAATTTGAGTCTTTATATACCTGCGCTGCCCCTAAACCTGGAGAAGCAGATGGCACCACATTCCTTGGCGTACTGTTCGTGTTTGTTGAAAATCTTGGATCCTGGTACACTTGTGCTGGTGAAAATCTTGGAGAAGTTGAAGGTGCACTCTGAATCGACGGAACTTGTGACGGAGAAAATCTCGTTGGATGCGATGGTGGCGCTGATGATGGAGATGCATTTGCGGGCCTAGTACTCGGTATTAATGGATCTTGGTATACATGTACCTCGGGAGGCCGGATAGGCTGCTGTGGTAGAGCCATTGTGTAGTTCCGTGTTGGAGCAGGAGGTGGTGCCGGTTGCGGATTCGCTGGTGGTCTTGGTCGGCCCATAGGTATTGTAATCCACTGATCTTGCAATGTCCCAGTAGTGAGGTTCATTCGTTGGGGAATCGGGATGTCTCTTTTTTCCATCTCGTCTTCGACAATATCTTCTCTTCCTTGAATGTCGCCCCTGTTTCCAGCAAGGCGAGCGTAGTCGAGAATGCTGCGGTTCTCGTTGTCAAGCATATTTAGGAGTTTACCTGTCCATCTGGGAAATTCACCATGCTTATAGATGAAGAATACATCTAAATTATCGCCCCAGCCATCTTTGGCTGCTCGGTGCGCTGGCGTCATACCTGAATCGTCTTCAAGGACCGGGTTGGCGTTGCGACGGAGCAGTTGGTCGAGGATGAGTCTAAAGGATTGTGTTCTCGGATCAACTCGCTTCGGGTTACCTCTATAACGGCCTCCGTATGCTATGGGCTTGTCGGTTGGTGTAATTGTAGGAAGAGAAAACTCTATGATCATATCGACAACTGACTGGTAAACTGGAGGAACTTCATCTTGCTTCGGAAAACAGTAGCTGAGCGGAGTTCGTCCCTTGTTGTCCTTATGATTTTTCTCCGTAGTAAGGACCTGAAATAATACGAAGACCTCTTTGGGAGCGCGATATTTGCAGGCAAGATGATATGGCGTGAGCCCTTGGCTGTCGGGTACATTTACGCGATTCTTCCACAACTCGACGCTCATGCATTCTAGAAACTTTTTCATGACGAATGGATATCCAGCTTTCACAGCCTCTTGGAACGCCACGTCAGCTCTGTAAATAAAGTTGTCGTCCTGTGCAAGCAGTTTTGAAGAGTTCAGTTCTCTATAGCTGAGCCCCTTTTCAGCTAATCCGAACCATCCTCTTTGCACCGCCGGTACGAGCAACTCTAAGTGCTTGGACTTCCACTCTTCCGCGCGGGATATCCTGAGCTTCAAACAGCGTGAAAAAACACCACCATCATCCAGATTCTTAAAGTCTTCCGGCTTTGCCGATATAGTCCGTTTCACCGCTAGGTTGACAAGTGCCCAGCTGTTGTTCAGCGAGGCATTGTAAGGCGCGGCCATGAGTATAGTTGCGATCCCGTCGTCTATGTCCTCGTATCGGACTTCGTTCTCCATCCATAATGCATACATTTTGGCGATTGGTTCCACAAGAGTCTCATTCATTCCTCCCAGGTCGATTTCCCGCACTACTCGCTTGATCTGCCTGATGAAGGATCCATTATATGCTAGACTCTTGACGTTATGAAGCAATTGAACTGAAGCGGCTTCACACATAGCGGAGATTGCTCCGACCTCAAGGAGTCCGTCCATCTTGTCTACTATCAACAGATCCGTGACTCGAGGCGTGTCGAGAACCGAGGAGAATTGCTTCATGTATTTTAATATCCTCGGCTCATCCAATTTTGATTTGTCCCCTTCACGAAGAATCTGAAGACAGTAGTAGATGGCCGCAACGTAGTCAAAAATGGTTAGAAGCTCTGCAGGTTGCCGATTTCCTCTGTGGCCTGGGTCGTCGTACGCTGCGACTCCGTAAATCACCGCGGCTTCCGAGCGCACATCGTCTGGAAGAGGATATTTGCTTCCGTCCACGTACGCCATATGCTTAGCAAGAATTACACTAGCAAGTCGTTCTGCCTCGAAAGCAATGCCGAGTTTTCGGAACGAGCCTTCATTGTCTGACGCAGATTCATAAAGAATGTAATTCGTGATGACATCGCTGACGATGAGGGATTCAAATGAATAACCGGCTATGCTCAGCGCCCGCATTAGTGAAGATAGAGATGCGAGAGCTACCAAGTCTTCTGGGGAATTGGGGAAACTATTGATCTTGAAAATTTCGGCTGCATATCCAAATTGAGTTCTAACTTTTGGCTCGTCGAACCAAGAGGCCAAATCCGCAAGGATCTTGCTCCTCTGAGCGTACTCGAAGAAGGTGTTCATAATAGGAATGTCGAATCGGAAATAGGCATTTGAAATTGTTTTATCGAAGGGTATCATGTGTTTTTTTATCTCATCAGCCAGTTTTCGATTATCTTCGCCGATTTTGAGAACGGCATTGGCGGCACCTTCCACCAGCGGTGTTAGGTAGCTCCGCTCAAGGTCGAATGTGCCTGTTCCTATGCTTGGAACAATCAGTACTGCATTCAGGAGGGTAGAGAAGCGTCCTGGATGGATCGCGATACCTGATTAGAGCCGATATGGGAAGCCCGGGCCAACATTTGCGGCACTCTTCGAGCACTAGTAAAGTTGGGTTGTTTGCCGTATGTGCTCCAGTTGTAATGAAATCAGGGAAAATCAGGCCAGGCTTTATCACTCCAGGGTGTGCCACCGTTCCCAGTCCAATGGCGTAGTATGTATATGTCGGCTTTGAATTTCTGTAGTCATACGTCCGATGGAGCATGGGCACATGGTACACACGATGATTCACAGTGCCTCCATTCGCACCATATCCCTTTGACTCAGAAGCGACTACAAACCTAGAAACTACAGTCAGCTTCGCAGTCTCAGGTTATACAAACTTGCATACACTTTAGGTCTACCAGCCTCCAGTTCTCGAGGTATGGCCTTGAAGTTGAATTTCCCGTCCTCCATGTACTGATGGGTTTCCAAGGGCTCGGTCACATTCTTCCTGATGACTTGCTCCCATGTAAGGTCAATGATACCCATTCGAAGTTCCTCAAGCTGTTCCTTGGGGTCCCTCACTTTTTGCATGCTCTCTATGGCCTCTTCCCACTCGGCATCTACCTCATTCTGCAAAATCTTGGTCCGGAAAGCTTCGACGTCGTCGAGCTTCCTATAGAGGTCTTCGGTAAACTCAATAGCATCATCAATCATGTAATACTACTAGCAGTTAGCGTACAACCCCTTCTCTGCTGCATTAAGCCTCGGAGAATACGCACGAATCGAGCAAAGAGTAGAGCGCATAAACCGTTGATACCAGCCCCGCCAATCAAGTCGAAATATTCGCAAGGTCGAATTCTACCACCACATCCTTGAGCGACTGGATCCATGAGTTTTTTAAGGATATACAAGGACGAAAGTCCTCTGGTTCCGCCGCCATCTATACGGAGATTTAGCGATAGGTTTTCAAAGTGCTCCGAATGATGCTTGCCTAAAGAGAGCAACCTTGCTCCTCTTTGCGCCATGGTTAGCTGTATTATGTTAACACGCTCTAGTAATATACGGTCTAGTTTAAGAGTTGGTAGTTGATCCCGCCGACGGCACTTAGAAGACGATCCTGATCGAGAAGCTGCGTACGGCGACGTCGCGAAGACACCCAAAGGCACAACCAGGGTCGTGTGGGCAGTGCTGAAGTGCCACACCAACCAGACCAAAGGGAGGATCATGACGGTGATCCCCGCCATCGACACCACCAGGCTGTGGGTCTCGCCGTGGCATCCCGTGTCGCAGGACGCCACACTGGGGTTCGCCCGGCGCAAGCTGATCGGGGAGGCAAATACCCAGAAATGGTGGAGACGGGCTTCATGAAGCCCGTGTTCGCGGTGCAGCCATCGACCACGGCCTGACTCCCAAGAAGGCGGTTGGAAAGTCGACGTGAGGGCCTATGACCTGGGATGCCATGGCCAAGAGCCTCGACAAGCTGCCAAACATGATGGCCTGGCGCTGGGCGATGGACCGACTAATTCGTAAGGATGAGGTGACGGCTTGGCCGAGTGGCTTTTCTTCCATTCCAGCGAGTTGCGTCCTGCAGGTTGTACCACAAACACACCCCCCGGTTTGATTACAGTAGGCCTCCAAGTAATACCACACCTGAATTACCAATTAAGAGTTTGTAGCCAATAGAGACCCTCGAAAGCGCCTGATATGGTATAAGAAGCACCTGGTGTTACCTACTTTAGGGATATAAACGAGGTTTCTTTGTGGCGTTACTAGGGGGTCTACTGTAATTAAATCGGGGGCATAGTAATAAATCTCGCGAGGACGTCCAAACATCCAACGCGCTGGGGCACCTGGTAATAAGTCGCTTTGTCAGGAATTCTTGCGTCAAGAATTGGAAATGAATTTTACAGGCCAGTTTTTCACAAGGGACACCAGAGTATGAGTCACGCGATGCAGAGAGACCCTCATCTTTCGGAACTATCGTCAGCAATGGTGGCGTTTGCCAAGAATTGAGCTGAAAATGAGGCCTCGATCCCCTTATCTTGGGCAGCCTGAGGATCAAAAAAGAAAAGATGTCGTCTGAGAAAGGGTATCGAGGGCTTGCTACTTGACCCTCGCAGCTTCCTTCGAGGTTCCAACACCATCAGCCGCCAATAGTGCCAGGACCATGGGTTGTGGATCCAGCAGAACCGACGACCAACCGCCTCGGCTTCAGAAGCCCCCTGGCCCTCCCCAACAGCAGCAGCTGCTGCTGCAGAACCGAGGCCCGCAACCCCAACCCCAACCGCAACAGCAACCGCAACAGCAACCGCAACAGCAACAGAGACCACCATCTCAAGCAGCAGCTCCTGCAGTCCAGCTGTTATCTGCGCCAGGAGCGTGGCCTAAAGTTGTCAAGCTGCGAAATTCTTCATTCACTGTCTCTATCCACGCCCACACAGTCACTAGTCCCCCGAACCAACTCCCTTGCTGGACGTACATCTCCAATGGTCTCTCCGAGGCCCAGCAACCGGAGGTCGTATTCACGCTCTTGCGGCGAAAGAACGAGGACGTGGAAGTGTTCCCTGAGGCACCGCTCGAGTGGATCCGAACCGTGTACGAGCTCGCCAATGGAGGTCTAAAGCTCCAGCCAGGTCGGATGGTGGACTTGGTGTTTGACAAGGGGAAGGCGCTTCTTAAGATCAATAACATACTGCTGATTCTGGATAACAAGAGGTGGCAGAACATGAACGGGTTTGGAGGCTTCGTTCTTGCGAACCCGCTCAGCAATTCCACTCTCGGACTACCTCAGGGCACGCTGCCCCGGTTCACGCACAACACTATTGCCCTGACCCGGGAAGAGGCAGTGGTCGCGAGACAATTTGGCGTCACGCGCGTGATTGGACAGGTGGGATGGGCCGCACGATGGTTTCCCTACCCACCCTGGATCGATCGAGATCGGGGGGATACAGTGAACATGGCAGACCAGGCAGGAAGTTTTCGGATTGGTCTACCGATGGCGCGAATGCTTGGCTTGAATGTGATGAAGATCGAAGGCGACATCATTTTCACGATTGCCGAAGATGAAGGGACTAGGAAAGATTTCAAAGACCATGTCCTCGGACCACCAGTAACTGC
>Ga0302221_10002266_pt1 | contig 12073 bp, 8 predicted proteins | sample II_Palsa_E2_1_FD_193517 | JGI IMG/M metagenome (GOLD analysis project Ga0302221, IMG submission 193517) | Peat permafrost microbial communities from Stordalen Mire near Abisko, Sweden - II_Palsa_E2_1 | ecosystem: Environmental > Terrestrial > Soil > Palsa > Peat permafrost | place: Sweden...
AATTAAGTTAGGTGAATTATCCATTTCTTTTTTCCACAATTCGTATATTTTATATAAACTTTAACAATAACATAAAGATGACAAAATTAACCATTGAAATTCCGGATAAGGAAGTAAAGGAAATATCAACCTTTGTAAGGCAAAAAGGGGGTAAGGTTGTCGAAAAAATTTCAGTCGCAGCAGTTAAACGATCTCAATTGGCATCGTTAAAACAGGGGCTTACTGAAGCAATATTGATTAGCCGGGGAGAAATGGAAGGAACTCCGCTATCACAGTTGTAGCCCTGCGGGAAAATTATACGAATCCCAGTAATGGTCAAAAATATATTACGGTTAAAAGACTCGAAGCAGAGAAATTACTGGATGAGCTTCAAAATAAATAACCATCAGATTTACGAAGTTTAATTCGGTTTTGTTTGTTTTTTAAAGGCCTCATTGAAGGCTTCGCCGTTTTGAAATTTCGTAAATCTTTCTGCTCCAAACCTATTCAAATCGCTGGTTATACAACTTAAGCGCCCTGTTGCTATGAAATGCAGCTTTGGAAAAGTTAATAATTGATGAAACCAAAAACGCGGTCGCAACCCCGGTTAAAATATACGCCCCTGTCAGGTCGTGATGCTGGTAAATAAAAGTTGGCTGGCCATTAACAAAACCCGTTGTTACCCCTGCGTTTCTATTATTATTTGCATATTCAATTATGGCACCTATGGATGATGCCGCAAATCCGGCACTGGAAACATAAGTCCAGGTAATATTATTTACCGCCGCATGATATTCTACTGCTGATGGCGCATAAGCCATCAGCCTGATAGCAACATCTTCCCGCGTTTGTAATTTGCCCCCGATTGTATAAAGATAGGATGAATACCTCCCCTCGCCAAACGGTATAATTTTAATAATACTATCAGGTTGTGCTGTTGGCTTAATATTGTTCTGGGCTTTGAGCAATAATGTTGAAGAGATTAACAACAATGTGATGATAAAAGGCTTTTTCATTTTTAATTTAATTTGATAAATGTTTAATATTTTGTTGATTTAATATATTAAACATGCATAATTCCCGTTTGTCAATTCAGGTTTATGTAACAAATTTATAGTATTATCAAAGATAATAACCAAATAATATTGCTCTTGAAATATTGGAGTAAGTTGGATAGTCCTAAGAGTTTGAAACCTGTCAGCCATTAACAGTTAATTTCAATTCCAGTATCAAAACTATATTCCATATTCAATTCAATATTAGTACATTCGTACTTTAACTAATTTAAATACCGGGAAAAGATTAAATGAAACCTGTACTGATTATAATTTTAGCTGCAATAAGTTTTTCAGCTTCAGCACAATGGTACCGCATTGATCTGAAATTAAAAAAAAAGCAGGAACGCCCCCCGGTAATCGAACGGGTAACCGATCATTCCATAGCAAGGCTACCACATGTACAGAAGCCAGGCCATCCTAAAATTTACCCGGTTAAATTTAGCCAGGGCGATTATAGCTATGAAGCAGCCGAAGCAATTGTAATGAAGCAAGCGCAGCACAACATGCGTTTCAGGATATACGCCGATGCCAGTTACAATTTTAGCGACCTTGCCCATTTGTTTATTCAGCAAAACAGGTTTTCGGAAGCAAAGTGGTATTTGCTGCAAAGCAACCAGATTTCACGGGAGCAGAATGACGATAAGCATACAATATCAAACTTGATAGACCTTGCGACAATAAAGATTATCATTGGCGAATTTATATTGGCGCAGGCGGACCTTGAAGAAGCACATTACCTGGCCAGCTCCAGAGATTTTAAAGAAAACCTGGCCGAAATAGAAAATATAATGCTGTATATAAAACAAAATAGGCTGCCGTCTTCAATCCCTCTTTTGCATTATGCCGAAACGCCTCAAAACAATATCAAAGCCGAATGAGTTAAGTTATAAGTTGATTGGGTTTGATTAAGTTGATAAGGTTATTAAACATACTGCTTAAAAATCAACAACTCACACAGTCAACTTAATCAACCGGCAACCATTTATTGTAACATTATCGTAAAATGCAGTATATTTTGTAAAACATACAAAACATTATTGTATTATTGTTATTCTTAAAAAGAGACGGTATTTAGCTGTCTCTTTTCATTTATTTTTACATTAGCAATTATAGGCACGAGTATTGATGTTTTATTTAACCCCCGATTTAAAGACCATAAAAGATATGTTTAAGAAATTATATTTAGTGCTTGTGCTTGGCGCAGCACTGGCTTGCCATGCTACACCTGCAAAACCTATTAAAGTTGCAGGTTCAAATGATATCCAACCCGATGAACAGCAAAGCCTTGTTTGCAAAACAGTTGCTGAACTTATTTCAAATTATAATTACAAAAAGGTGCCGCTTAATGACTCCATCTCTGAAGTAGTTTATAATCGTTACATAAAGCTGCTTGATGAAAGCCATAATTACTTACTGGCTTCGGATATAGCCGATTTTGATAAATATAAAAGAGGATTGGCTGACGACATGAAGAGCGGCAACCTTAATAATGTATTTTATATATTCAATGTTTATCAGAAAGAATATATTAAGCACATAAATTATTCTATTGCCCAGTTAGATGATAACTTTGATTTTGATAAGAATGAAATGTTTACTTACGACCGCACTAACCTGCCGTGGGTAGCCTCGCAAAGCGAAATGGATAACTTATGGAAAATGCGTGTAAAATACGATATGCTCAATTTAAAATTGGCCAACAGTGACCTGGGCAAGGATAAAGAAACATTAAGAAAACGGTACGAAAATTTACTTACCCAGGCAAACAAGCTAAATAACCAGGATGTTTTCCAGTTGTTTATGGATGCTTTTACTGAAGCTATAGATCCGCATACCAATTATTTTAACCCTGCAAACGCTGCTAATTTTAACATTGATATGTCGCGGCAGCTGGAAGGTATCGGAGCATCCTTACTTACCGAGAATGAGTATATAACTATCAAGGCAATTATTCCGGGCGGCCCTGCCGATAAAAGCAAGCAAATTGGCGTTGATGACCGTATTGTTGGCGTAGCACAGGGCAAAGACGGGGAATTTCAGAATGTTATAGGATGGCGCATTGAAAATGCTATAGCATTAATAAGGGGGCACAAAGGAACAATTGTAAGGCTTGAATTATTACCAAAAGGCAGTAGTGTCGGCAGTAAGCCAAGAATAGTTGAAATGGTACGTGAAAAGATCATTTTAAAGGACGAATCAGCCAAAAGTGAGATACGTACTTATAATAACAATGGTAAAACCATTAAAATAGGGGTTATATCGGTTCCGGCATTCTATATTGACTTTAACGATTACAAATCAGGCAACCCTAATTATAAAAGCACCACCCACGATGTTAAGTTAATTTTAGATTCGTTAAAACAACAAAATGTTGATGGCATTGTGATGGACCTTCGCGAAAATGGCGGCGGCTCATTAATGGAAGCCATTGAACTTACAGGTTTATTTATAAAAACTGGCCCCGTAGTACAGGTTAGGAACTCGAACGACCAAATAGAAGTAGATAAAGACGAAGATCCATCGATCACCTATTCAGGTCCGCTTGCAATATTAGTTGACCGTTTTAGCGCTTCGGCCACAGAAATATTTTCGGGCGCTATACAGGATTATGGACGCGGATTAATTATAGGCACCCAAACTTATGGTAAAGGTTCAGTACAAAATGCAATCGACCTTGATAAAGAGATCCCATCATTACGAGAAAAGTTAGCCGCGTTAGTGGGCAAAAGTAACAAAGCAGTATCTACAGGCAGCCAAAGCATTTTCGGGCAGCTAAATTTAACTATAGCCAAGTTTTATCGCATCACAGGCAATTCAACACAGCATAAAGGCGTTACCCCGGATATCCAGTTCCCTTCGGTAATACCTATGGATAAATATGGTGAAGATACCGAACCATCGGCCATGCCTTTTGATGTCATCGCTAAATCCGATTATACAAAGGTTGGCGATTTTACAGCGGTTATTCCCCAGTTAAAAAAATTACATGACCAGCGTATGGAAAGCAGCGCGAGTTATAAATACCTGTTGGAAGATATTGCAGATTTTAAAACACATGAAGCCGAAAAGAGCATCACTTTAAATGAGCAGCAATTAAAAAAACAGCGTGATGCCGACGAAAAAAAATCATTTGGTGATGAAAACGACCGCAGGGTTGCTATGGGTCTGCCTGCTTTGAAAAAAGGACAGCCAAAACCAACAAATGAAGATCTGGACTTTTTAAAGAAGGAAGCCGGTCAAATACTAACCGATTATATTAGCCTTGATAACAAGTTTACCGGCGTACTTGGTACCCCCGCAAACAAATAGTATTGAAACTTTTAAACGACAAATCCCGGTTTATCCGGGATTTGTCGTTTAAAAAGCAATTTGTATTAACCACACGAAATTGTGACAATATTAATTCAAACAATACAAATGTTTAGCGTTTAATATGCATTTGCATTAATGTTGCTTCAATTGTTGCGTACCTACGGCACGCATAACCGTTCTTATCAATTATTTCTACAAGCGTTTTGCACTTACGGCGCATTTTTCATTGCTGTTATTTTTGCTCAGTACCCCATCGGGGTAAAACGTTTGTAGAAAAAAAATATAAAATAAATAGCGTGCCAAAGGTATGCAACGCCGTTGTTTATTCATCACAAATAAAATTATTAAATTTACTCTATGAGCATCCTCCACATCCTTAACGGCGATTCTACCTTAAATAGCTTTGAACAAACCGGCCTTGAAGGCGATACTATGGTGTGGCGTGAAGTTTTATCAGAAGGGCCATTGGAAGAAAATATTTCATCAGGTAGTTTCTGGAAAGCAAGACAAAAATGGATAGGCCAGGGCTTTAATGAAACATCCGAAGGCTACCAGGAAAAAATGCTTGATCAACTATCAAAACTAAGCGAACCTTATAATGAAATAAACCTTTGGTTTGAGTTCGACCTGCATTGCCAGGCCAACCTTCTTGGGGTTATGACCTATCTTAAGCAAAGGACTGATCTTTCTACCCCCAACATTTTTCTAATCTGCCCTGCTGACTTTCCGGGCAAGGAAAATTTCAGGGGTATGGGTGAACTAACCGGAGAAGAACTGGAATACCTGTATGATAATATCCGTATACAACTAAGCGAAATAGATTTTATAATTGCCGCCGAGGTATGGGATATTTATGTAAGCAAGGATGCTGAAAAATTAAAAAACTATTTAAGTAAAACTGATTTTTGGGGCAGCCTGCACTTATTAAAACCAGCTTTGGAGGCACAACTTAAACGCCTGAATGTAAATGAACATGGTTTAAATTATATTGAACAAAAGCTGCTTGACATTTATAATTATGGTTTTAAAACCAGGCATGAGATATATATAAGATTTTGGGAAACAGAAAAAATATTTGGTATGGGGGATATGGAAATTGATATTTATCTCGACCGTTTGAAACATAAAGGGCTCATCAACTTATAACCGCCTAACTATGTATTTCGAAATAATAAACCCCAGGCCGTCAAGCACCGAACCAAAGTTGGTTAATGAATTGTAGCCGCAATAGTTGGCGAGGGTTCGCTTTCATTTTTCAACCTGTCCAATGCGGTAACTACGTAAAGGTACGTTTGTCCTTTTTTTGCTGTCTCGTCCGTAAAGGCTGTTGTAGTATCGTATTGAATATGCAGGATATACTTTGGGTCGGTTAAGTTCACCCGCTCATCACCATCAAAACGATAAATAACATAGCCATAAACAGGCTCTTTATCTTTTGCCAAAGGCGGGGTTTCCCACTTTAGGTTAACCTTATTCATTGCCGTGGTAGCGATGAAATTAAGCGGCGCGTTAGGCGGAATGGAATCCAGCCAAAGCATTGGCGGAGGTAAAGCCGGGTATTTATAATAGTTTTCCCTTAGTGAATCGGTAAAGCCCAGTGGGTTATTTAACAACGATTTCGAACTAAAGTAGACACTGCCCTCAACTCGAAGGTTATCCCGCAGGTATTTTATTTCATCAGGCATTGCGGCGGGGTCTTTAAATCTGCCTTTGCGGCGTTCATTAATACGATAAGCGGCCATGCCGATATACAAATGCCTGTTATAGGTATTATCGCTCCACCAGTCCAGTAATTTATTAAACGCGGCCGACCTGTCGTCAATGGGCCAGTAAAGCTGCGGGTTAATATAATCAACCCAGCCTTCTTTTATCCATCTGCGCGAATCCGCAAACAATTCATAATAAGATGATCCCCCGTTTGTTTCGGAACCTTCCGGATTTTGAAACTTATTGGCCCATATCCCAAACGGGCTAATGCCAAACTTAACATGCGGTTTATGTTTGTGAATGCTATCGCTAAGCATTTGTATCAGCGTATCAACATTGTGCCGCCTCCAGTCATTTATATTGTCAAAGCCGCCGCCATAAGCTTTAAAAGCTTCCGAATCATTGATATGCTGCCCCTCAATCTTGTATGGATAAAAATAATCATCCATGTGTATACCATCTATATCATAATTATCAACCACATCTAAAAATACCTTTACAATATAATCACGCACTTCAGGTATCCCGGGATTAAACAATTTAATACCGCCGTAAATGAAAAACCACTCAGGTTTAATGCGGGTAATATGCTCCGGGCTAAGGGCGGCAAATTTATTGTCATTAGTGGCGCGATAGGGGTTAAACCAGGCATGCAGCTCCATCCCCCGTTTATGGGCTTCAGTTATAGCAAATTCCAATGGATCATAAGCCGGATTAGGTGCCTGCCCTTGTGTCCCGTTGAGCCATTTTGACCATGGTTCGCGGCTTTTGGCATAAAATGCATCGGCGGCAGGCCTTATTTGTAACATTATGGCATTCATACCTGATTGCTGGTGTTCATCCAGCAAGTCTGTCAATTCTTTTTTTTGCTGATCGGTTGTCAGGTGCTGGCTGCTTGGCCAATCTATATTTTCAACGGTAGCTACCCATACCCCCCTGAACTCACGTTTAGGCTCGGATTTAACCTGATCCGTTATTTTATTAAGCTCGTCATCAGGCTGGGCTTGTGTTTTTATAAAAATGGATAGTAAGATGATGGAGAAGATTAATCGCCTGCAGATATACATTAAACAAATTATTAGAGGTCGCAAAGATATAAAACTCATGCTGTAGCTGTTTTAGTATCAGGCATAATAATTGCTTGTATTTTGTGTTTTAATGATATTGTGCTTATTTTTAGCACGCATCTAATTAAAATTTATACCTATTGATTAAAATCTGCGTTATATTTTTCACACTTTTACATATATTAAATAGGGTAAAATAAACTATTAGCCCCCGGTAATTACTACTAATTGCAAAAAATATTAGTAAGAACAAAATAAATATTGCTATGTTTAAATAAACTGAAACAATATTGATTGAGTTATAACCGGTCCGCATTTAACTATATTAAAAACTTAAAAAACAATTACTATGGAAAACCAAACAGGGCAAACACCTAAAAAGAACTCGAATGTCATTTACTTCCTTATAGTTGTAGTATTGGCATTGCTGGCCACCGATGTTTACTTGTACTTACAAAAAAATAAATCTGATACAAAAATTGTATACCAGAATGATGAAAAAACCAGGCTGCAAACCGAACTGGATAGCCTGGAAGCCCAGATCGAACAGGTAAACGCCGGCAAAACTAAAATGTCGCAACAGATGCAGGCACAAACTGATTCGTTAAAGGCGAAGATCAAAGTTTTAAGGACTGAGCTGGCAAAAGGGAAACTAACTGTAGCAGAACTTAACCAGGCACAGGAAAACGTAAAACAATTAAGGTATTTTGTAACAAAATATACTGCTGATATCGAAGAGTTAAAAAAGCAAAATACTGCACTGAGCTCGGAAAGGGATACTTTAAAAACCACGCTTAAAGTAGTAAATCAAAAAGATTCATCCCTCACCAAGCAAAACCAGGACCTGGGGGCAAAAGTAAAGGTCGGGTCAGCTATAAAATTAGCAACATCGGATATTGTTGCCTATAAAATCAGGGGCAGCGGTAAAGAAATTGATACAAAACGGGCCAGCCCGGCAAAAAAGATCAAGATCAATTTTACATTTGCAAGTAATGATATAGCAGAAAAAGGATTGCATGATATTTACATACGGATCATTGATCCTACCGGCAACCTGATAACCGGCGGCGATTCAGGGCCTTTTACTGCTGACGGGCAAGACCTTCAATTCACTTACAAAACCTCAATTGATTTTAAAAATGATGGTAGTGCTTATACAATTGATTGGGTAAACCCTGCTGCTTTCCAAAAAGGTGATTATACAGTTTTGTTTTATGCGGATGGTTATACCATGGGAAAATCAGGTTTTTCGCTGAAATAAATTGGTTGATTGGGTTGATTAAGTGAATTGGTTAATAAAGTTTAAATTGGCAACTACTCACCTAATCAACTCTATCAACTGTTGCTATGCCGAAGGCAAACTAAAGTAAAAAGTAGTACCGCTACTTATTAGCGTTTCAAACCAGACTTTGCCGCCTGCATTTTCGATTGAATTTTTTACAAAAGCCAGCCCAAGACCGGTACCCGAACTTTTAGTAGTAAAGTTTGGTTCAAATATTTTTTCTCGTAAACTTTCGGGTATGCCTTCGCCATTGTCTTTTATGGTGAGGAGGATATTTTTACTGGTTACCAGGTAATTTATTTCAATTATACCAAATCTGTCAGATGGGGTTGCTTCGATAGCATTTTTTAATAAATTATTAAAACACCTTAATAGCTGGTCCTTATCGGCATTTATAAAAAATGGTGTCTCAGGAACCTGGTACAAAATTTTTATATTGTCCATCTCTTTAAAAATGGTAACCGCCTGGCTTAATATATCAAAGATATTTAGCCGCTCAAGCTTTGTTTCGGGCATTTTTGCGAAGGCAGAAAATTCAGACGCTATAGATGAAAGGCTTTCAATTTGTTCAACAAATGATTTGCTGAATTTTTCAAATTTCTGATCAAACTTAGGGTCCTTATCTTTCCACGATTTGTCAAGCAGCTGCAAACCAAGTTTTAATGGTGTTAAAGGGTTTTTTATTTCATGGGCAACCTGTTTGGCCATCTCGCGCCATGCACTTTCCCGTTCTGATTGTGCTAATTTTTGAGCGCTGATTTCCAGGGCCGATATCATCTTGTTATATTCTTTTACCAGGGCGCCAATTTCATCGTTACGTTCCCATTTTATGGGCTCATTTTTTTTACCGTACATTGTTTTGCTCAAACTGTACTGAATAAAATTTAATGGCGATGTTATTTGCCGGGCAATAAATACGGCAAACAACCCGATAGCTATAAAAACTAAAGCATAAACATTGATCATTATATTTAACAGTGAGCCTATACGCTCCTTATAATCCGTTTCATTTGAAAAATAAGGCAGCTGCAAATAAGCTACAGTTGCACCTTTGGAATTTCGTAGCGGCATATAAGCCGCTTTATAGCTTAGTTTTCCTATTATTTCTTTATCATTAACATATTCAGATTTTTGTAGTTTAGCCAGGTTAATAAAAGCCCTGCCATTCATCCGCCGTGCCTGTAGCCCAAACTCGTAAATTTTTGGCTGGGTTGTGATCAGTGTCACACCATTAAGATCAAACAAGGTAAGATCGGCAGAATAGTTATTTGCAATATCATCAAAATCTACCTGGCTCCCTTCAGTAACATGGTTAATATCTGTTAAATATTTACTAAATGTGCCGGCTTCAAATGCAGCCGCTATTTTGGTAATCTTTTCCCTTATGGTTTTATCCTGCTGGGTTTCATACTGGGCGCTTATTGAAAAGAAAGTTATAAAGCCAACCAGTACCAAAGTTACTACCACCGCAAACACCATCGAAAATTGAATCCTCGTTTTGTATAATATCAGGTCGAAATTTATCTTAAAACCCCATCTAATACGATTGTTATTAATATTGAATATTTTTATCCTTGTCCAAAGCCATCTTATCAATATAAATACCACACTAAAACCAAGGAACACTACAAAAAAGAAAGTCATTGAGGTTACACCAAAAAGCAATGTATTTTTTTCTTTGCTCACAACTATCAGGTGACGTTCACTTGGTTTGTAAATCAAATGGCTATAGGTCGTGAACCGCGAATACAATCCACTGCTATTGCTTTTAGTGGTTTTTAAAATATACCTTTTTAACTGCCCTTGTAAATCGGTATTACTAAGGTTATAAACATAATTACCGCTTTGGCTCCATAATTTATTATCGATATAAAACGCGTATGAATAACCTTTAAATTCATCTTCGTGGTCTACCTGGCCGTCTACAAGCAATCCGGGAAAAGAGGCTGATATCTGTATGGGTTTGGTTTGTAGCTCGATAACTATTGTCCCCAACTTATCGCCATTTTGCATTATTGGCAGAATGGCAAAATAACTCAGGAACCCGAAGGATTCATTCTCCCGGTAAAAATAATCTGATACCTTATATGAACTGTACAGCACCATATCCTTAAAAACACTAAGGTCATAACTTTTGTCGACTGAAAGCGGCAGTTCGCGGCTATCAAACTCGTGTATTTTAAATTCATATTTCGATAAATAGCCATTAAAATATAATTTTTGTAGACGGGTTTTTACATAATTGATATTGTAAAGGCTATCCTTAAAATACTGAATAATGGATGGATCTGTAATTATTCGCTGTTCCGTTTTTTTGAAGATCAGGTCTGCATTGGCATCGTCCGGAACCTCCAGTTTTTGAATATATGCTCTTTGTATCCCTTTTTCTTTAACTGACTCGAAATAGTTAAGTTTAATTGATGAAATAAGCGCACATACAAAAATAATAATTGCCAGTGATGCCGAGTTGATTACGCCATTATTATACCTGTATGCATACGCCCGGATGAACACAAGGATGCTCCAAAGCAGGTAAAATACCGTAAACTCCTGGTAATAAGCTGAAATTGCGGTAGCTAAAAGAATACTAAAGATAAACAGGAATGCTTTTTGCGAATTAGATATGGCAAGCTTAATGGCAATGGTCAAAAACACCTCAACTAACAAGTAAAATATCAGAAAGCTAAAACACAACATCAGTACGCCAAGCATACTATAGAAAGACAGGTTAAGCACATTGCTTACATCAAAGCTTATTTTTGAATTAATTACCAATCCCCAAAAAATATTTACCATCGCTGTGGATACAATAAGGAGGGTTAGTATACCGCAGATGAAGATGACATAACTTATAATTTTACCCGGCAACCTTTTTAATAATTTACTACGCTGTGTATATAAAAACATCACAAACCAGCAGATAAATAATATATTCAGGCACAGGTCGCCAAGGGAGGGATAAGCTTCACTCGAAGCATAAAAAGAGGGACTAAAAATTTTGAGCTTATTAGTGACATCCGGCCAGCCATAATGTAAATTGACAAACCTCACTAAAAATATGAAAGCAGCTAAAAATATTAACGATACTATAACATATCCTTTCCCGGAAATATAATAGCAAAGATTATTTACTAATATACAAAGGCTTATTAAGGTTAACATCCATATTGCCAACTCATAATAAAAAAAGGTGGAGTTTGTTTCTCCCGGTTTTAGTTTAACCGAAAACAAATACGAGTTATCGATGCTATGTATTTCAGATACATTTTTATCTGTAAAATCAGCTATTTCAATAGTGTTATCACTAAGCAGGTCGTTTGCAAATGTATTCTGGAGGTATTCATTTTGAAAAGCGTAATTTAATTTTACAGGGATAAAAAAAATGGCCGAAAAATCCCCTTCGCTCTTTTTAATAACTTCATAATAACCATTAGCTTCTCGTCTGAATGAGCGCCCCTCTTTTATGGAAGCAGGATATTCAGGAATAACTTTTACGCCGCTCCAAAAACTCAACCGGCTGCCAGTTAAGGTAATAAACCAAATATTTTTACCGGCAGTAAAATCATCAATAAGGCTGAGGGCAGCCGTTGAATTATTCGAAAGCCCTTTTAACTGGTCAAAACAGCCTTTATTATTAAGCAGATCATCAACATACCTTTCTTTTTTAT
>Ga0302221_10002268_pt1 | contig 12064 bp, 2 predicted proteins | sample II_Palsa_E2_1_FD_193517 | JGI IMG/M metagenome (GOLD analysis project Ga0302221, IMG submission 193517) | Peat permafrost microbial communities from Stordalen Mire near Abisko, Sweden - II_Palsa_E2_1 | ecosystem: Environmental > Terrestrial > Soil > Palsa > Peat permafrost | place: Sweden...
GTATTATAATATATAAATTAAAATATTACTTTTAATAAAAATATTAAAGATTAAATAATAATATAATTTAAAATTAATTTTAGTTTTTTTTATTAATTTTTTAAAGATAAAAATATTAATTAATTAAATAAAATTTTATATTATATTAATAAAAACTTTTTTTTTAATTTATAAAATATAAATAAATTAAAAATATATTTTAATAATTTAATAAATTATATTATTATTTTTATTATTATTATATTAATTATATATTACTTTAAATATTTTTTTAAGATATTTTATTATATAGTTTTATTATTAAATTCTTTAATTATAATCTTTATTTTTTAATTAATATTAAATTATAATATCTTTATCGTTATTTTAAATATTTTTTAATTAATAAACTTTAAGATATACTTAAATAAATAAATTATAATATTAATAAAGAATTATTTTAATTTTTTATTAAGTTTTATAAATATTATTAAAAGTATAATAAATTATTTAATTATTTTAAGTTTAACTTAAAAAATAATATTAATTTTAATTATTTTATTATTATTAATATTTTTTATATTTTAGATAAACTAATACTTTATTACACGGTGTAATAGTTAGCGAGGTGCTGTTTCCAGGGGGTTTAGTCGCTCTTTTTGAAGGTCCGCTAACCAGCTCTCAGCTAACCGCGCACCTGCTGCGATCTACACCCACGCACTCATTGGCTGCTTACGCGACAGGTATGCTTCGTCACTCGGGCCATTCTGCTCTTGAACTCGAAATCGCAAAGACCCACACTCCAGATATCCACGGCACTTCCCCCTTTCATATTGAGAAATAACCTCGGGTGCTCGATACGGCACTGGCATGGCTTTCCCGCTGTGCTCGTTGCCAATGCGTGCCTGCCCTGAGTTGCAGATGGTGAGCGGCCCTGCACCTCCCAGCATATACTGAGAAACGTAGATGATGGTGTCGCCGACCTGCTTCCTCGCCGATGGCTTGCAGATTTCGTCGTCTTCTACCTTGGAGAGTACCGAATCGTTTGTAATAGCAATAAGCAGATTGTCCGAGTGGAGGTCTTATTGTTTGTTTGTCAGATGGAAATGTTTCGCCAGCGCTGCTGGAGTTATTTCAGAAAGGGGATCAGACACACAAAGTAGACGTTTGGTCACTCTTTGTCATGATGCTGTGGATATTGGATGCAGGAAAGTTTCTTCAGAGGTCCAATAAGTTTAAGACTGTTGCGGAAGTTCGGCGGGCAGTCTTGTCTGCAGCCTCTACCGTGGATTCGGCATCAAGGATTCGGGAAATGGCAATCGTCAACCCGGAAGAACGTGCTTCCGTAACCGAAGTCCCTCACCAAAGCATGCTCCGCACCAAAACACGCTTTAACGCGTTTCACCACCACTATAAAATACACGATATCTATACCAAAATACTTTGTATCAATAAAGCAGTGGCTGTAATTCAAAGCGGGGAGTTTATATATTACGCTAACGCAGCTGACAAGTATTATAAAAAGGCGTGCTTTATTATATTTATTTTTAAGTATTTTAGTTAGTTTTAAGAAGGTCTTGCTATAGTAGCGTAAAGAGTATCACGTGGCTATTAAAGCTCAGGATATAAAGACTGGTCCTTAATGTAGTTTATAAAATAACTTAATACTTCTTTATTTATTAATTATAGTTTAATTTTTTTTAATTTTAAGTTTTTTTATTATTATTATATATTTACGTTAAGTTATTATTTTATAGTTTTAAAATTATATAATTTTAAGTTATTTTTATAAAATCTTATTTATTATTATATTTTTCTTTTTATATATTTTTTAATAAATAATATAAAAATATCGAGTATAATTAAATTAAAGTTTTTATAATTTTTTAAAGTTTTTATAAAGCAAAACTTTAATCTTTAATACTTAAAAAAAGAATTTATTATTTTATTTTATATTTATTAAAATATATTATAATTATAATAAAAATATAATTTTATTATTTTATATTAATTTTTAAAAAGACTTAATAACGTGATATTAAATTAATTATAAAATATAAGTTTAATTTTAAATAAAAAAAATAATATTAATAAAAATTAACTTAAAGAAAAAAAAAAAAATTATAAAAAAAATAATATAAAATAATTATAAGTTAAGTATAAGTATTAACTCTTAATAATAAAATAATATTATTAATTTTAACTTTAATTTTTATTATTTTAAAAATAAATATAAAAAAATTATTAATTTAAGCTTAAAGACTTAAATTAAAAAATAAAAATAAAAGACTAAAAAAAAAAAAATTTTATTTTAAATAAAGAAATAAAGAATATTCGAGAATAAACTTTAAAAAAAATAAGAAAATATAAAAAAAATTAAAAATTAATAAAAAAAAAACTAATTATAAAAAAATAATAAATAATAAATAAAATAATAAAAATAAACTTATAAAAATTAAAGAATAATTAAATAATAAAAATAATTAAAATAAAATATATAAAATAAATTTATAATTAAAAATATTAAATAAATTAATAATAATATTTAAAAGATAAATATAAAGATAATAATTTTAAAGATTTTTATTTAAAGTATTAACTTAGTTATAATAAAAAAAAATTAAAATATAATTAAAATAAAATATAAATAATTAAAAGATAAAGAAAAAAAGTTTAAGATTTTTAAAAAAATTTTTAAGAAATAATAACTTTAATTTATATTAAATATTAATTTATTAATAAAGTCTTTAAAAAAAATAATTAAAAAGAAATTTAAATATTATAATTTTATAATTTAAAAATTAATTTTTTATTTTTAGAATTATATTTAAAGATAAAATTATTATTATAATTAATATACTTTTATTACTTTTAAGTTAATTAAAAGTATTTTAATTTTAAAAAAAGAATATTTTTATTTTTTTTTAAAAAAATATAATAACTTTTATAATAATTATAAAATATTTAAAGAAATAAAAAAAAAATTATTTATTATATTTATTTTTAATATAAAGATATTATTATTATAATATTAAAGTATATTAAAATAAATTATAATAAGAATAAATTTTATAAAGCTTTAAAAAAAGAATATAAAAATAATAATTAAAAAATATTTTATTTTAATTAAAAGTTTTTAAAATAAATTATCGAAAAGACAAAAAATAATAAGTTAATTTTTAAAGCTTATATAAATCTATTTAATTAAATCTCGAAAGTATTAATTAATTAAAAAAAACTTAATAAAATATAATATATTAAAAAATTTATAAAAGATTTAAATAATATAATTAAAGATAAAATCTTTTAAGATATTAAGTTTAAATCTTTTAATATATAAACTTATAATTATATTAAAATATATAAGACAATAATTAAAATATATAAAATAAAGAAAAAATATTAATAATATAATAAATATAATAATTTAAATTATATAAAAATTAAATAAACTTATTTTAATAAAATAATAAATAATTTATTCTTTAAAAAAAATTAAAAATATATCTTAATTTTTTTTTTATTTATATTAATTTTTAAGACTTTAAGAAGTTTTATTAAAAAATATAAAAATTAAATAATATTAATATTAACTCGAATTCTTAAAGTTAAATAATTAATATTTAATTAAATTAATAAATTAATAAAAAAAATAATAAAGCTAAAAGTTTATATTATAATTTAAGATATTTTTAATAATATTATAAATAATTTAAAAAAAACAATCGTTAATAAAATAAAATCTTTAATAATATTTTAATAATTATTTAATAATTAATATAAATAATCGAGTAAATATAATTAATTAAATAGATTTAATTAATGAAATAAATTTTTATAATATAAAAGAAATTATAATAATAGATTTTAAAGTAAATATAATAAATATAATAAATATAATAAATTTAAAGATAATAATTATAAAAATAAAAATTATTAAAACTTAAAATAAATTAAAAAAAGAATAATTTAAAAAAACTTTTTTAAATTTATAAATAATATAAATATTATAAGATTTTAATTAATCGATAAAAAGTATTTTAAATATTATAATTAGATTATTAATAAAATAAAAAATTTAAAGTATAAAGATTATTATTTTTATAATTATTTATTAATATAATATTTAATAAAAAAGAAATATATTTATAAGTTTTAAATTTAATAATATTAAAAATTATTAAAGTTAAGAATAAAAGTAATATTATTATTCTTTAATAAAAAATAAAAATAATTTAATTAAACTTAAATTATTATTTAAGATAAAGAATTTAATTATAATATTAATATTAGATTAATAAATCTTTAAAGAATAAAAAAAAACTCGTTTAATTACTTAAAAGTAAATAAAAATAATAAGTATTTAAAAGAATTAAATAATATTATTCTTTATTATATAAAGAAGTTAAAATAAAGATATAATATAAAATAATAATAAAATTATTATTAAAATTTTTTTTAAATATAATAAATATTAGTTTTAGTTTAATTTATTAAATAATAATAAATTAAAAAATTTATATAAGTTTTTATTAATATTAATATTTATAAATATTATTAATAATATTATTATTATAAATAAAAAGATTAAAATAATAAAAAGAATTAAATAAATTTTAAAAAAATAAACACGTATAAAAGAATAAACTTTATAAATAAAATTATAAAATAAAATAAAAAAGTTTAATTAAATTATAAATATTATAAAAAAATAAAAATAAACTTAAATTAAAATATAAAAATTTAAATAATATTAAATAATAACTTGAAAAAAATTATTAAATAAATAATAAAAAAGAAATAAATAATTCTTTTCTTTAAAATTAATTAAAATAAAAAAATAATTATAAATAATTTTTATATATTTAATTTAATTATAACTTTTAATTATTAATAAAAAAAACTAAATTTATAAAAGTAATAAAAATTAAAATTAAAATTAAAGAAAGAATTAATTATATAAATATTTTCTTTTTAATTTAAAAGTCCAATAAAATCTTATTTAAATAATCTTTTATTAATTATATATAAATAATAATATCTTATCGATTAAATAATTTAATAAATAAAAAATTTATAAACTTTAAGATTAAAGTTTTATATATAATTATAATAATATTAAAGTTAAAAAAAAAAAAAATTTTAAAGATTATAAAAAATTTATTATTATAAATAAAATTAATAATTTAATAAATAATAATATAAAAGAAAAATAAAACTTAATATATAATTTAAAAAATATATTAAAAAAATAAAATTAAATTAAAAGTTTTAAAGAATTTCGTTTATTTAAGTTTAATAATATTTAAGATTTAAAAGATAAAATAAAGTATTAAAAGATTTAAAGATATTTTTAAAGATTTAAAAATAAAAAAATATTAATATAAATTATATTAAAGATATTCTTTAATATAAAAAAATAAAAAACTAAAAAATTATTAAATAAAATTTTTTTTAAAAAAGAATTAATATATTTTTTATTATAAATAAAAGATTATTTAAAAATTAAAAAGGACTTAAAAAATAAAAAAAGATAAAGAGATTTTAATATAAGTCGTTTTAAAAAAAAAATAAAAAAAATAAATATAATATAATAAATATATAAAAAATAAAATAAGAATTTTTAAAATTTAATAATAAACGACTTTTTTAAAAAGAAAAGAAGTAATTAAGCTTTAAATAAAAAATATCAAAAAATAAAAAAGATTAATATTTAAAGTTTTTTAAAGAAAGTTTAAAAAAGTTTTATTATTTTTAAAAGTTATTATAATTTATAAGTTAAAAATAAAAAAAGTTTAATTAATAAATATTAATAATAATATTAAAGATAATCTTAAAGATTTTATAAATTAATATATTAAAATAAAACTTTAAGAATATAAATAAGAATATATTAAAAAATATAAAAATTATTTATTATTAAAGATTATTACGATATTTAAAAATTCTTAACTTATATTTAAATAACTTAAAGCTCTTAATATTAATATTTAATTATAAAATAATAATAAGATTATATTTAACGAGCTTATAATTAATTATAAAAGTACTTTTATATTTAATTAAAAAAAAAATTAATAAAATTTATAAAGATATAAGTCTTTTAATTATAATTAAAATAATTAAATATAAAGTATAATAAGAATTAAATTTTTTATATTTTAAAATATTAATTTTAATAATAATAAAAATACTTTAAAAATATTTAAAATAAAGAATATTTAAAAAATATAATAATCTTTATAAAAACTTATAGTTTTTAATTATTAAAAAATTAATAAAAACGTATAAATTTATTAATATTATTATAAAAATAAATTTTATTATTTTATAAAATATTAATTTATTTTCTTTAATAAATAAATTTTTAAAAAAATTTATAAGTTATATAATAACGTCTTTAATTAATTTTTTTTTAAATATAATTAATTTATATTAAATAAATAAAATAAAAATTTAATTATTTTTTATATTTTATTTAATCTTTTAAGAATAATAATACTTTTATAAAAAATTATAAATTTAATTATTTAATTTATTTAAATTATTATAATGATTTTAAAAAAATTATTTTTTAAAGTAATTATATTATTTATTAATAATATCGGTATTAAAGAATTATATATTAATTATAATAATAAGTTTAAATTACTTAAAATTTATTATTATATATATAAATATTTATAAAATCTTAATTATACTTTTAAGTATATTAAGAAAATTAAAGTTTATATTAAACTTAAATTTTAGTTTTATTATAATAAAATAATTATTATTAATTTTATATATAAAGTTAAAAAATAAAGATTAAAAAAAATTAAAATTTATAAGATTAATAATTAAATTAAGTATAATAACTTAATAAAAATAAAAGTATTTATAAGTATTTATATATATTATTATATATAAATCTAAAATTATAATTAAATTATCGAGTTTATTTATTATTTATTTAAAAAAAATATTAATTAAAAATTAAAATTAAAATAAAAAAAAGTTATAAAATTTTTTTAAAAAAAACTTATAAGTTTATTATTATTTTATAAATTATATTATAATCTTAAAGATAATTAAAATAATATTATATTTAATATAAATATTAATTTAATAAAATAAAGCAAAACTTTAAAATAATTTAATAATAAAAAAAATTAAAAATTTTTAAGTTTAAATTTAATTTATAAAATTATATAAAATAATAATATAATATTATTAAGCAAGAATATAAAAAAGTCTTAAAGTATTTATAAAAATTATATTTTTAATTATATAATATTTATTTTATTTTAAAAACGAATATAAATATATTTATTATATAATTAAATAAAATTATAATAAATCTTTTAAAAATATTAATAATATATTAATTAATATAAATCCGATTATTTAACTTTAAAGTATAATATATTAAAGAAATAAATTATTTTATTATTAATAAATTATTAAAAAAATTATAATATAAAAATAATTTTAAAAATAAAATAAATATTAATAATTTTATTATAATAAAACTTAATATAATAAAAATTATTATTATTAATATTAAAAATAAAAAGTATAGAAATAAAGTTAACGTTAATAATATATTAATTAATTTTATCGGATAATATAATCACGTGACATAATATTATAAGATAAAAAAATAAAATCTTAAAGAATTAAATTATTAAGTATAAATATTATTAATATAATTAATTTAAAAGATAAATAAATAAAATTTAAAAAAAAAATTTAATTAATTTAAGATTAATAAAGGATCACGTGAATATTAATAAAAATAATAATATTAATAAAAAAAATTTTCGTTAAACTTTATTTTATTTAATTTATTTAATAATAATTACTTTAAAAAATATTAATTATTTATAAAATATTTAATTATATTTATTAAACTTAAAAAATATTTAAAAAAAGAATATAAAAGATTAAAGAAAAAAGTATTAAATTATAATATATAAGATTATAAATTATAAAAGAATATTATAAGTTATTATTTTTTAAAATTAATTATTAATAATAAAAAAAAAAATTAAATTTTTTTTTATAATAAAATAAATTATATTAAACAAGAAATTATATATATAAGAATAATTATATAATATTAATAATTAAAGTTTTATAATAATATTTAATAGTATTATATTTTTTATTATAAATATTAATTTAAAATTAAACTTAAATAAAAAATAACTTTATATTTAATAAAAATTATATTTTTTTTTATTATATTAATATTAATATAATAAATATATTAGATTATAAAGAATATATTTATTTACTTATAATAAAAAATAATTTTTTAAAATAAGTAAAAACTAAATTTAAAAAGACTTTAATAAATATAAAAATAATAAAGTTTATTTATAATAAAATTATTTATAAATATAATATCTTTAAGAAATTAAAGATTAATAAAAACTTAAAATTTAAAAAAAAAAATTATAAAGTTTAAAAAAATTAAATATTATTAAAATAATAATTTTTATATATAATATAAAAATAAATAATATAATTAAATATAAATTTTAATAATTTTATTTAAAGAAAATAAAAGACTTTAAATAAACTTATTAAATTAAATATTTTTTATAAATAAAATAATAATATATAAACTTATAAAATTTATATTATTTTATATAATATATAAAAAAAAATTATATTATTAATTAAAATAAAATATTTAATTTAAAATTTTTTTAAATAAAATAAAATTAATAATAAAAAAAAGTTTTTTAAACTTAAAACTAAATAAATTAAAATAAAAAATAAAGATTTTATTAAATCTAAATTACGGAAAGATTAATAATATATAAAAAAAAAAAATATTTTAATTTTATATATAATATTTATATAGCTTTAATTAAAAAAAAAGATTTAATACTTATATATAATATTTAAAGAATAAATAAAAATAAATTTAAAGATATAAAACTTTTATATTAATAATTAAGATTATATTAAATAAAAAAAAATATAAAAAATATTTATATATTTAAAGAATTAAATAAAACTTTATTAAAAAAATATATATATAAAAAATAAATTAAAGTAATTTATAAAAAAAAAATTATTAATATTCTTTACAAAATAATATTTTTATTATATTAAAGTTAAAATTTAAAAATTTAAAATTTAAAATTAATATTAAGTTTAAAGAAGAAATTATAAAAGAGTTTTATAAAGAATATAAGACTTTAAAAAAATTAGAATATTTAAAGATTATTAAATTAATTAAAATAATTATAAGAATATTATCTTTATTTAAATTAAAGAAAAATAAATATATTATTTTTTTAAAAAAAATAATTTAAAGATAAGAGTAAAAAAAAGAAAAGGAATTAAAGTTTTTAAATAAAGAGATAATATTCTTAAAAGAAGTTTATATAAGTTTTGCTTTAAATATTTAATAAAGATTAAAATAAAATTATTTAAAATAAAAAACTTAATTAAAGTTAAAGAAAAAAATAAAAATATATAAAAAATATTAATAATAAATATTAAAGAAAAATATATTAATTAATAATAAAATAAAATATAATTATAATAAAGTAATAATATAATAATAAAATATAAAAGATTATAAAAAAGTAAAAATATTATAAAGTAAAATTATTATTATTATTATTAATAAAATAATTATTATTATTCTTATAATCTTATTATTTTTTTTATAAATAAACTTTAATTTATATTACTTTTAAAGTATTATTAATTTTAACTTATATATTTTTTTATTTTTTATAATATTAAAATATTTTTATATAACTTAATTAATTAATTAAAAAAATAATTATAATCTTTTAATTTATTAAATTATAATAAAAAAAAATTAAAAAAATTAAAAATAAAAGTTTATATATTTATAAAAATTAATTAAAAAAAGACTTATATTTTATAAAAGTTAAAAATTAACGAGTCTTTTATTAAATATTTAAGTAAAGTATATTCTTTATTAAATTAATAATAAAATTATTTAAAAATATTTTTTAAAGTAATAAAATTTTTTTTTAAAGCTTTAAAAATTTAATTATTAACTTTAAGTTTAAAAATAATAATATATAAAAGATCTTTAAAAAATTATAATAATTATTAATTTATATAATTATTAAACTTAATTATTTATAAAGTTTTTTTATTATTATTATTAATAAAATATTTATTATTATTTTTATATTTTAATTTTTTTTTCTTAATAATAAATAATTTTAATTAATAATATCTTTAAAGTATTATAAATATTATATTAAATATTTTTTGTTTTTTTATAATATTATAATATTTTTATAATATTTAAATAATTAAAGATTAATATAATTTTATTCTTTAATTAAATTAAGTATTATTATTTTAAATATTTAAAAAAAAATTTTTTTATATATTTATATAAAATAAATAAAAAAAAACTTATATTTTATAAAAACTTAAAATTATATTAAAAAAAAAACCTTTTAAAAAATAAAATATTTATAAGACTTTAATAATAATAAATAAATATTTAATTAAATATTTAAAGAAAAAAGACTTATAATTAAAAAGATTAATAATATAAAAATAATAAATAATAATTTTTAATAAAGAATAAAATTAAAAAAAAATAATTTTTAACTTTAAGCTTTGTTTATAATAATATATAAAAGATTTTTAAAAAATAAAATATTTATTAATTTATAAAATACTTTTAAAATTTAATCGCTTATAAAAATTATTATTATTATTATTATTATTTATTATTAATTATTAAGTCTTTTATATAATTAAAATAATTTTTTATATATTTTTAAAATTATTAATAATAAATATATTTATATTTAATATTTTACTTTAAAGAAATATAATTTAATAAAATAAACTAATTATATAATTTTAATATATTTAAGATTTTAAGCTTTAATTTTTTTATAATAAAATATAATTATAAAAAAAAATATTAAAAATAAATAAACTTATATATAATTAAGAAATAAATTTAAGAATTTATTAAAAAAATAATTAATAAATATAAAAAAAAATAAAAAAATAAAAAAGCTTTAAAATAAATATATAAATTAAATTTTTTTTTATTATTTTTTTATAAAAAAATAATTTTTTTATTTTTTATTTATATTATAATTTATTTATTTTTTAATATATTTTTTTATTTTAATTATTTAAGATTATATTACTTTATACTTATATATATTATTATTAGTTTTTTTTATACTTTAATATTTCTTTTAATAAAAATATTTTATAATTTATAAAAAAATTAAAAGTATATTCTTTATTTATTTTTTATTTTTATTTCTTTAATATTTTTAAAATCTTTATTTAATTTTATATATTTATTAATTATAATATATTTTTTTTATTTTTTATTTTAAATCAAAATTTAATATATAATTTAAGTTTATTTAATTAATTACTTAATTAATTAAAATTAAATTTTTTTTATTATTATTATAAACTTATTATTTTTTTTTAAAAAAAAAATCCGATTATATAAATAACTTAATAATCTTTTTATAATCTTATAAATATACTTTATAAATTTTTTATAATATTTTATAAAATATTTTAAAAATTAATTTAATATATTTATTAAAGAGTTTTAATACTTTAAAGAACTTATAATATTTATATATTAATAATATAATTTTTTTATTTTTTATTAATATATTTTTAAAATTATTAATATAAAAATTATTAATATTTAAAAAATTTAAAAAAAAATTTAAGATTTCTTTAAAATAAATAAACTTATATAAATTATAAAGTTTAATAAAGATTTATTATAATATAAATAAAAAAATAAAAAAATATTATTAAATTAAAAAAATATAATTAAAAAAGATTTTTTTAAAAAACTTTTAATTAATATATAATATTAAGAATATTAAATTTATAAAAGCTATAAAAAATATTAAAAAAAAAAAATATTTAAAAAATATTTTTAAATATTAAGATATTTAATATAAAAAAGTTAAAATATTTTTTAAGTTTATTTAAAAAAATTTTAAAGATATAAATATAAATATTTATATAAACTTAAAAAAATTTATTTAATAAATAAAAAATATTAAATAAGTTATTTATTTATTTAATATAT
>Ga0302221_10002275_pt1 | contig 12040 bp, 1 predicted proteins | sample II_Palsa_E2_1_FD_193517 | JGI IMG/M metagenome (GOLD analysis project Ga0302221, IMG submission 193517) | Peat permafrost microbial communities from Stordalen Mire near Abisko, Sweden - II_Palsa_E2_1 | ecosystem: Environmental > Terrestrial > Soil > Palsa > Peat permafrost | place: Sweden...
GCTACTAATAAGGCTTACATTAATATCGAATTAAGATATTAATTTCTTCTTTGCGCTAAGGAGATCCGAGAACTATTAAAGAAAGGGAAGCGGCTTAGCGCGCTAAAAAAAAAAAAAAAAAAAAAAAATATTTATTCTCGGAAAAGCTTTTTATTTAACACTGCCTTACAAGAACTAAGAAGATGCTCATATTATCCTCTTTTAAACGTTATAAACCTTAACTTGTACTACTTAGTAATAACGCTTTCCGGTAAAGATATAAATAATTATTGTTATAATATTAGATTTTAAGAACTAATTTTAGCTATATTATACTTATAGACTTTAAAGGCAATTAGCATATTTACAAGTATTTCATTATAAGATTCCCCGAAGATTAACTTATTTACAAGGAAGACGGGGAGACTAATAAGGGAAATTGATAAAGGGGGAAATTATTGCTAAAGGGTTTAGTTATATAAGCTATAAAAGTCTATTTAGTTAAATGCTAATATCTTATATGTAAAGATTTGTTAACAAATTAATATAAGCGAGAAGGCAAGGCTTACTAAGTTAATGTTAGTTATATAAGCTAAGATAAGACGCTAAATAAGAGTTTAGATTTTATATTATTAGTATATAAGACTCGGGCTAGAATATTACTCCCTTGCTTAACCTTTATAATTTACTAAATCTATTTAATAAGTTCCTTAATTAAACGGGCAAGTTTAAATAGCTTGCCGACTTATAAGAGGGATAAAAATAAGTTTATCGGTCTTAGCAAGATTATAAAGAAAAAATTTGATATTTATTAAAGGATTATCGAATTTGAAAATTTTACAAGTTTATTAGGGGAAGTAAGACTTTAAGCTTTTCCGATAGTATTAACATTTAATAATTTTTTAAATATTAAATTTAGGTTTATATAAGGGTTAATTGCATGCTTTTACCGAGATTACGCTACTAAATTTATTTTTAGGGCAAATAATTTACTTTAAGGCATCTAATTTTACTAATATTAGCCCCTAATAACCGATTAATAGGGGTTAATTAGCAGGGAGTAAGAACTCGATAAATTTAACTACTTTACTTAATATTATTACTAATTTTAGAAAAATTGCAAGTGTGTAACACGTGATAAAAGTTAAGGTGTAAAAACGTTTTTGTTTATAGATGCTTACTCTTATAATAATATAGCATAGTCGGGAAAATTATTACCCCTTAAAATTAACTTTGCTAGCTAATAATAATATTAACTATAGTAATAAATATATAGCTCGAGTATAAAGGGCTATTTTAATTGCTTATTAGTAAAGCAAGAAGGTAAAGCCGACCCTCTTCTTTTACATATATGCAATCCTTTCCCCACTTAATAAAGTAATTAACAAAAGTCGGCCGCTACTTTGCTCTAAGTAAATTTGCAGCACTTAATTCTTAACTTAGCTCTTTAATATCTTATTTTAAGAGTAAGGTTAATAACTATTTAACAATTAAAATAGGTATTATTTGCCAAATCTCACTCCTTATTTATGCCTTATAAACATCCCGACTTTAAATTCTTTTTATATATAGAGAATAATACGCTAACTTTCCTTTCTTTCCTTTTACTCTTAAAAGAGCTTTAACTAAAAATCTAAGGCCTCGCTCTTCTAAAACTACATATTATTAAGCAAGTCTAAAACTAGTTAAAGGCGCAATGCGAATTTGTTTATAACATATTAGCTATACTTTAAATTAGCTTTAAAGCTTAAATAAAGTTTTTAAGATTTTTAAATAAACTAGTTGCATCTTCCGCATATTAATATATTATAAACGTTTAGCTATTTTACTTTTGCTATAAGCTAGATATAATTTATATTCCACATTAATATTTATTTAACCTCCATTTAAGCTAACTTGCTACTTATTATAATATAGTTTAAGATTTCGACTTATAAATTATGCGTTAGTGCCTTTGCTCTCTTTAAATAAACTAAAGGATGAAACTATACTAGTAGCAAAGCTCTTATTAAGCAAGCTTACCCCTTCTTTGTTTATTCCCTTATCTTAAGACATTTATGCTTATTGTTATAATTTAAAACTAGCTTAAAAGGATAGTAAAAAGGAAACTTTATTAGATATTATTAAAAGACACATTACATTATAGTTTTTAGTTAAATAAACTTGTTATCTAAAGTGGCGTGTGCCCTTGCTTAACTTTTATTATAAGAAGGATAGCGTTAATTAAAATATTTGTTTTATATTAAAGAGCTTATTGCCCGAAAATTGCAATAATACTCGAATAATATATAATTAAGCTAGAAAATGAAAACAATTAACTTAAATAACAAGACTGCTTATTAAGCTTATATTTATTGTTAATGCTAAACCTAAAAAGCAACTAATAAGAATTGCTATAATAAAAATCCAAATCTTTTATTTCCCTCTTAACATGTATACCGGAGTAATAGTAAGCAAAGGCTTATCCCCCTTATATATAAATAAATCCTCGACGCTATAATATACCTTGTTGCAACTTAATAGCTAAAAAAGCTTTTTGTAAAGGATAAATAATGCATTAGCCTTAATTACTAGAATCCTTTTATCTTTACCTTATAAAACCGATATTTTACACCTTATATATACCTTTCTCGAGTCGTTAATAGTAAGTAAAAACAACTATAACGTAATAACTTTAGCAATAAAAACTTCCCCTATTAAAGAAGGTTTTACAAATTTGACGCTTAAGGATTTCATTAATAAGTAAAAAGTTAAAGCGCCTTAATTGCAATATTCGGCGCAGCCCTCGTTAACTAAAGTAGCTAATATACTACTATAAACTAGGCTAGTATAGCTAATATAAGAAGAGTTAAAATAGAATATAAAGATAATAATCTTCTTAATTTATTCGATTTAAGTCCGTCGTCTTATATTAAGCAAAGCAAGTATATTAAGCCTTCGAGGGAATGCTATAATCTCCTCAAATCTTAGCACAAATTTTATACGCTTTATAAAAGAATGCTTATTTTAGCTGCCTAGAGTTTCCTTATATATATAATTTATAATATATATTAAGCTAAGCAAATCCTATTAAAGATTTTAGCGTTTAAGTTTTAAAAGACTATATTCTTTTACCTTTATTATAAAATATATTTAAGATGCGAGAAATCTAATTAAAGTTTTAGTTTATATAAGGACAAATTACTCTTTTTATACTATTACAAATATAGCATTAAATTACATATTAAAGAGAAAAGATTTAATTTGCTCCTTTTACCTTGCTTAATAGCTTCTAATAGCGCACCCCGGTTATAAAAGGGCTTATACTATTAATTTTAGCTTATTATTAAATCAAATAATAGCAGGTCTAGCAAGAATAGCATAGCTTTAGTTACCCTTTCTTCGGGTAAATTTTAGTCTTTTGTAGCTACGCTCTTTAAAGTTAATTTATAAGACAAAACCTCTTTCCCCTTTTGCTTTAACTTTTCCCGATATTCCTTTATAAGGATCTCTTTGCCTTAATCTTCTCGATATCGCTTAAAAGCTTATTTTAAGTTTTAAGATTTGCAATTTATTAATAGTATTAGCAAGTAAAATATAGCTCTCGGCCGCTTACTTATAATTTAATAAATATTTTATATTAAATTCTTTATAGTTTTAAACGAGTAAAATTAGTTCTTCTCGGGGTTATATATAAGGGTTAGCACCTTAAAACCACACAAGTCTTACATGTTATAAGACTTGTTATTATAACCCTCTTTCCGTTTCCGCTATTACATATTCCGTTCCTTTATCATTTAAAGCGCTATAATATAAAAGGTTTATATATTTAAGAAGACGACTGCTTAAATCGGTTAAAAGTAGTTATAGTAAGCTAAAAATAATTTATAATACCGGAGGGGCTATTTTTGTTATATACCCATTTTTAAAACTCGACTAAAATAGCGCTTATCTTTGAAAATAAATCTATTTTGCATTAATAATATAGTATTAAGTGAAATTAGTACCCTTATTATTTGACTTATTTAGTTAATTATAGAAATTAAATAGTAAAATGCTATTGCCTTTATAATTTTTATGCTCGTCTTTTTAAAAGAGATAAATATACAAAGCAAAATAGATATTTAAGGAAGTTAAAAGTAGTAAATCTTAGCGCTTTAACTAGATTATAAAAAGGTAAGTTTAAAGTATAGCTATATAATTCTAAAAGAAGAGCTTAAATGGGATCTTTATAGCTTATATAATACTAAAAATTACACTTAAAGCTAGAACTAGCTCCTTTAATAATATAGTGCTATTATCTTAGTAAAGTAAGGAGATTATAAAGATATTACTTGCTAAACTTAAAATTAAATTAATATAAGAAATAAATATAATTAAATTTAAGAAGTCAAAATCGCGTTTTACGCTTTAAACGTCCGATAAACCCTTAACACTTACCCCCCTCGACTTTAAAAATGCCCGCAACAAAGAGATAATAAATATTAAAGCAACTAATAAAAGATTACAAGCATTTAAAACTACTCCTCTTAACCTCTCTAAAATTATTAAGTAGCAAATAAGGGTAAATAGCCGATTAAGGCAATAGCTTTTACACGAATATCAAAAGCAAACGCTAGTCTTATATTTTAGTAAACAAGGGTTAGAAATACTTTAGCAAGCTATAATTAAACTTTAAAAGCTTTAAGCAAAAATAGATAATTATTAAAGAGGAAAAAGATAAGCTAAAGAAGTGCGTGACTTTATACTTATTAATAAATTAAAGTATAAGAAAAAGGCTAAGTTTAGTTCTTTAATAATATTAATATAATGCTCTTAAGTGCTATTATAATATAACTATAACTATATTAGTATTATTCTTAGTCTCTTATTATTAAGCTTATTATATTGTTATGCAATTAAGTATATTACTAGTAATAAAATAACTAGAAAAGTATTTTAAAGCAAGCATATATTTTAATATATATAAGCTATTTGTCTATTTACTTTTAAATCCCCCTAATTTTTCCTTTATAGCGTGGGCTTCTTTAAGAAATTTACCGGAGGTAGTAATTTATCTTATATAAGAGAGAGCCTCTTAAAGGTGCATCTTTTTAAACTATTATCCGGCAATTTTACTCGTTTATTTAAAAAACTCTCCTCTAATAATTTAATAGCTATAGAATTTATAGGAATTTCTTCGGGCTTAAAATTAAAATTTATTAAAGGAGATAACCTCTCTTATATAAGAGACGGATCTTATAAGCTTTATCTTAATAAGGGGAGCGTATTATTAAGCAATTGTAATTCCTCGGCAATATAACTCGGCAGCGATTCTTTTAGCCTTAAAGTAAAGTAATAATAGTAATAGGTCTCGTATATAATTACTTAATATGCTAGTCTTATTATTTTATTAATTGCCTTTATGCATCTTAACTTTAAGCAAATGCTAAGTTTAAAGATTTGGCCCAATTTTAGTAAATGCTAATTATAATATCTTTTCGATTAGGGTTTGCTATAAAGGGAACAAATATACTTAATTGTAAGCTATTAAGAATATTTTAATTGCAAAGAACGTTAATAATTTATTAGAAACGTGTTTCTCTTTTAAAGAACTTAAATATTATATATATAAACTTAAGGCTTTATAAGCACATTTACTAAGGATTATTAAGCTATATAAGTTCCTCTTAAATCCTTGTTTTAAATCTCTTTTAAGAGGATCTAATTCCGGCTACTATTTTTCTTAAAATAGACGAGGCTTACTAGCAATTTTGGGCAAAAGCCAAATTTAGCTCTTAGTTAAAGCCTATTTTTAATTCCCACTTCTTTTTAGGCTATATAACGCTCTAAATCCTTTATTTAACAAAAGAATAGCATCTTCGCTCCGAGCATTTGACTACTTTATTTACTATAAAGCGTTGCAACTATAGCTATTAGCTTAGCTTTAGCATATATAGCAATAAAACTTCCTTTCTCGAATTTAATAAGCTTTAAACACTTACTTATCACTTGCAAGATTTAGATATGCAATAGCTTAGTCTTTTTATATTAATCGGCAATGCATTAAAGTTATCGGCTCTTCGAGAGCTATTTGGGATTAAAAAGGCTTAAAAGTTTAAAAGCAATTAATATATTAGCAAAATACATTTTTACCTTAATCCTTTTAGCATTTTTAATAGCTAGCTAATCCTTATTGCAAATAGTAACCTCCTTTAATAAGAGTTATAAATAAAGGGACCTTCGAATTAGAAATGTTATAAAATAATAAGACAAGCTTACTTTGACCTTATAAAGTTATATAATACTTTAAATAAAACTACAAATAGCATTTATTCCTATCTCCTTTTGCCCTTTATAGACGTCTTTTGCTTCTTTTTTGCTAACTTTAGCGGTTTTAAACAAATCGCGTAGCATTTAGCTAAATAGCTAAAGAAAGGTTAACTATTAACGATTTTAAGAAGTATATACTTTAAAGTTATTATTATAATCGAGAAGATACTTTTAAGAGGCAAGCGAGAGAAGGAAGCTAAAAAGGCCTTCTTCTTGCTATTAAGAGAAGAAATAATATACGACTTGTTTAAGCAAATCTCGGACTTTTATATTATTGCTCTTTTCCCGGTTTATAAGGTCTCTTTTAAAGCTTAATATAAATGCTTAAAAGAGTATCTTTTAAATAGATTAAATAAAGTATAAAAGAGAAAAGAAAATACTTGCACTTTATTTTTTATAATATATTTTATTGCTCTTTTCTAATATGCTTATAACTACTTTTCTTAACCCTTTAAAGAGCTATTTAATTTTGTTATAGCCTCGAGGAACTAAAATCCTATTACCGAAAACTTGGCTAAGCATATATTTAACCTCTTAAAGCATATAAAGTCTATAAAAGAGCTAATAGAGTTTATAGTTTTAATTATCGCATTAAGCTTCCTTTTAAACAATTATCCTCTAAAAAGTTATAATAAGCAAATATTTATTTATTTCCTAATATATAAAGCTAATTACACTTAATATTTAACTTTAAATTAGTCTTTTAAACTTTATATAAAGATATACTTTATTATGTGAGTAAGTTTAAAGTAATAGCGTTTAAAGGATCTTTAAATATAGTCCTCTTTACCGGATTAATTAATAGGATTAAAAGCTAATTAAAAGAACTTTTTAAACAATTAACTTATAGCGGGAAAGCTTTAGCAAATATTTATAAAAGTACTCTTTAGCGTTTTGCAAATCGTTAGCGTAATATTTATAATAATAGCACTTATTATTCTTGCTTATAACGTAAATTGCAATTTAGCTTAAAATGTAAATATATTAATTGCGAAAACTATATTATAATATTCGGAGACGATTACAAAGACGACCCTTATAACTTTAAAATTTATAACTATTTCTTTTGCAAGGCAAAGATATTAAAAGAGATAGTTATAAAGGTTTATCCCTTAATTGCTAGGGTTAAGGGGGTCTTGTGCGTCGATAAAAGAGGGATATAAGGGGTTATTCCTTTAAGATTTATAAAAAGGATAAAGGACTAAATAAAAGAACTTATTAAGGTGTATATCTTGCTATAAAGGTTCTTTAAGTTAGCATTCGGGATTAGTTTAAGTATATTTAAATTAGCAAAACTTTATAAGATTATATATTAACTGTTTTAAAAGGTTTAATTGTTATAGCACTATTTATTAAAGGGTTATTTATTAATAAAGCTAAAGAAGCGTTTAAGAAGTTAGCAAAAGTTGCTTTTAAACCTTAGAAAGTTTTGTATATCCCTTTTATATCTTATATATATAAGCTTTTAAAGTTATACTTAGCTAATAGCTTATACTTAGCAGAAAATATTAAAGCTACATTGCAAGTAGTCTTCGGAAAGGACAAAAGCATTTTAAATTACTTATATATAACTTTTATAAGTGCCCGAGTAAGTTTGCCTATTATTACTATTTATAAGCTATTAAGTTATATTTTTACTAACTATAATAGGGTAAGAACCCGAGACAAAGATTAAAGTAAGCCTTACTAAAAATTACTTAAGTTTATTGAACTAATTAAGAGCAAGTTATTATATTATATAGCCGGAAGATAGCTATAGAAAAGTACTATTATAAGAAATGCAAGTAATCCCTAGTTGCTCTTTTAAGTGCTAACTAATACGAGAAGTAATATAAGATTTGCAAGCATAGTACTTAAGTTTATTATACTCCCCCTCCCCTTAATAATACTATATAAATAACTATGTCTTATAAGTTTTTCTCGCTTAAAAAAATAGACGAGGTTAATATATTTTAAGACATAAGACTTCTTTAAAATAATTTGCTTATTTCGGCACTTTTAAAGGTAATAGCTATATTCTTAATAGTTAAAGAGCCCGACTTTATAGTTTTGCTAAGTATAAGTGCTCCGCGTATAATAAGTAGCAAGCTATTTATATTTGTTTTTAGTCCTCTTAGCCTTTAAAAAGATAAAGCTTTTCTTAAATTATAATATATATTTTAAGAGCAAATGCGTAACTAGTATATTAAACAAGTCTTCCGAACTTACCTTAGATATTATTAGCTCGATACCGAGTTTAACAGCAAGCTATTAAGGCTAAATAATACTAAAAGTATATATAAACTTAAATTAAAAGCTTAAGAAGATAGTTTAATATCTAAAGTTATTAATAACATAGCACGCTATACTATTGCATTTAAATTTTACTTTAAACTAGACTTAATCTTAAAAGGACGTAATAGAGAATACACAAGTGCTAGTGTTATCTTGTGCTTAATACGCTAAGGCAATCTTGTGTTTAAGCTACTCGATTAGCTATTTAAATCCTTTGCCACCTTTTATTTAAACAATTGTCTTATCCTTAAAATAGTCGGCAACTATTCCTTTATTAGCAAAAACAAGAACTTTCGAAAACGAGTTAAGCTAAGTGTTAATAGCAAATTTATAATATCCTTTAAGCAAGGCAATTCTAAGCTATATAATATTAGCAAATTACTATATTTAATAAAGAGGTTAATTATAGTATAAGGTTTAAATGCTTATTTTAAAAGAGCTAATTATAGTAAGCGAAAGAGGTTAGCAAATACTAAACTGCATAAGAAAAAAAGGTAGCGCATTTGATAGTGTCTTATATACTAAAATAGTTAGATAAAAGTATAAGCAAATAGTTATTTTAAAATAAATAAACTTTAAGCCAAATTTACTAATAAACTAATTAGCTGCTTAGTTTATAGTTTTAGCTTTATTATTCCCGGCACCAAGTTTTAACATTTATATTAGAGAAAGAGTAATTGATAATTGTGCAATAAGACTTTAAGATACCTTAAAGATATACCCCCTTATTTATAAGCTATTAACTATTCACTTAAGCAAAGCTATAGCGAAGGAATAAGCTAGCTATTTTTATAATTTAAATTATCTATTTTGTTAAGTAAAAGAGTAAAAGCTTAAACTCTTATAAGGGCTTAACGCACTTTGCAAAGTCTTTAAAGGTTTATAAAATATTATAGCCCTTATATCGGCTGACGCAAATTCGATAAAGTTTAAATTCTTCCTTTACTTTAACTCTTTAAGCTCGGCAATAGTCGAAAATCTAATTTATTATAAAACTTAAAGATAAATATTTTATCAAGTAAACCCCTTTGCTCTTTAGCTTTACATTTAATAAAGGAAGTAATAAAGAAAGGGCATAGTGCTACTAATAAGGATAAGGATTTAATAATAGTTTTTTCGGTTAAAAAGAGGATTAATCTTAGAGGATTTAACTCTTTTTTTATAAAGGGCAAGTAAGCTTTTTAAAAGGGTAAAAATGCTAAGGGATCAATTTTATTAATACTATATCATGTAGTCTTTAGCTAGTTTTTATTAAGCTATTTGTGCTGCGCTTGCCACGTTTAAAAACTTAATTTGCGTAAACCCGATTTTAAATACGATACGCTATAACTAAATTTACTATAATTGTATCTTAGCCCTTAAAGTTTTTAAATAAGATATATAATTTGACGATATTTACTAGTAAAGGGGTACTTGTTATAATTTCGCAGCTAACTCCTACTTTCCTCGATTTAGTTAAAAAGGCCGCTTGCAATGCTTATAATAAAATAATCTTTGCTAAAGAGAAATTAGTCAAACTTGACTTTATTAGTAGTTATAAAGATATATATAACGAATTTAAAAGAAGTTATTTAAATAAGGTTAATAAAGTATACTATTTATAGCGCTAAAGCTAATAATTTTCTTATAAATTTAACCCGATTCTTTTATTACTATAATCCTCGATTTAAACAAAATCAAATTATAGTAGCAACTAACGCTATAAGTTTTAACCGGAGGGTCTTTTTAGATACTAAGTAATATAGTAGCTATAATAATCCCTTTAAAGAAAGTTAGAAATCTTAGAATTAAATATTATAACTCTTGGGAGGTAATATAGCTTATAAATTAAAATGTAAAGTCGGTTATCTATTTAGCTAGCAAAGCAAGCATTATAACAGATAATTATAAGAACATGTCGTTTATATTTGTGATATTTATAATAAACACTTAACTTTTAAAATAATAGCAGTTTTATTTGCACCTCCTAATAGTAAAGGTATTAAGCTATATTACTTACATCTACTCTCGAGTGTCGTTTACCCAATTTTATATATTTATAAATATTTTATTATAAGTTGTTAGCTTAATATTATTAATGCATTTAAGCCAAGTGTTTGTATTAGCTATATTATCGACATGCCTAGTCTCTTAAACGGCTTTATCCCTATTAATATAAGCACTTCCTTAAGCAAGTGCCTTATTATATCCGTTATTTCCGGTTCTTTAAGCATTAGCTAAAGCCTAGTTATTGTTAGCATATCTTACTCTTTAAGCCAAAGCCCTTTTATCGAAATTTCCTGCTCTTTAAGCATTAGCTAAAGCCTTATCACGTTTATTATATCTAGTTTCTTATATATTATTATTAACATTTTTTGCTCTTTAGCTATATCTAATTCCTTAATTTGCAATAGTCGATCTCGCTTAACTAAATAAGCATTGTCGGAATTACTAAATCGCCTCTTTTTTTAAATTCAATTCTTTAAAGCTAAGTCTCCTTTTAAATATTTGAGAAATTGTATAATTGTCAAGTTTTTCGTGTTACGCGCTAGTTTTTAAAGATTCGTATTTGCTTATATATTATTTATCAAGTCGCTTTTAGTAGCTTTAAGCTTATAATAGCTATAGCTAATAGTAGCTATACTAATAGCAAGGATTCGGCTAGTAAATAAAGCAAGTACGCAAGCTTATATATAAAGTTGTAGCAAATAAGCTTCTTAATATTTAAGTAAAAGTAGTATATTAGCTTCTTTAAGGCAATATTGCTAGCTTAAATACTAATTAGCATTTTCTTTTATAAAGTTAAGCAAGTTTTTTTCCCTTTACTTATAAAGCATTTATACCCGGTTTAATTTAGAAAAGGAACCCTAGGCTATTATGCTAAAGAAGCTATATATAATTCCTGCTCCTCGCTTTTATAGCTATTACATCTTCTTATTACATGCTTAGTGCTTTAGCTGCCTCCGAGGTTATAATAGTTTACTAAGTTTGTCCTAACCCTTTACTAACTTTTTAGTCTATTAACTTTGCTATTTGCTTAACCTTATAAGCAAAACAAATAATATAAAGGAAATTAGCAAAGTAAAAGTGGCTTTAAATTATAATATAAGCCCGAGATAAATTTATAAGACGCAAGATAGGTTTTAATAGCTTATCTCTTAAGTTATCCTTAAAATTATTATCGTTATTTTTATTACCTTTAAACTAACTAAAAATGCATAATTATAAGTTTAAAATAGTAGTAAATATTCTTCGGTTAAAACTTGCCGATTAAATGAAGTCTTAAGTTGCTTTAATTAGATAATCGATCTATTTAATATTGCTAAATTTAACTTTATTCTTAAAGTACCTAGCTAAATCCTTTAATTAAGGAATAAAATCTAATAATACCATTAATAGCAAAGCATAGTTAGTAATACTCCGAGGTAATAAGAGGCAAGGGCTATTATCTGCCTTTGCTAAAGAAGATAAGGGTATCGATAATATAGCTATTAATAGTAATATATATATAGCTAGC
>Ga0302221_10002276_pt1 | contig 12040 bp, 18 predicted proteins | sample II_Palsa_E2_1_FD_193517 | JGI IMG/M metagenome (GOLD analysis project Ga0302221, IMG submission 193517) | Peat permafrost microbial communities from Stordalen Mire near Abisko, Sweden - II_Palsa_E2_1 | ecosystem: Environmental > Terrestrial > Soil > Palsa > Peat permafrost | place: Sweden...
GATACCAGTTTTGGACGGTAATACCTCCAACGAGGCTAACTCGTTCATAATAGTCGTTTAATTCTTTTTGTACTACGGCATAGAATTTCAGTTCATTCATACTTTCTCCTTTTGTTTAATAAAATACTTGGGCGCGATTTCAAAAACCGCTTCTTGTTCTTGTTCTAGTTCGGGCTCTTTAGCTGTTTCCATTACTCTCTCTCCGGTAGCTCAATTGAGTCGTTGTCATCGAAATCGTTGGTATAGTCTAGTTCTACCGATTCTTTTAGTAAGCCTTTTGAATTCAAGTACATAATAGACGCCTCTAAAATCGCGATAGTTGGAATTTCTCCACGCTCGACCTCTTCACGACTTACAAAAAGCGGTAGATTTAGAGTGTTCATATATTGCTTACCATAGCTCAAGATCAGGCGAAGGTCTTTTTTGTCAATTTTCATCAGTTTTTCGACCTCATACAAAATCGTAGCATAGGTGTTTTAGAAAGTCAAGTTAAATCTTTATTTACGCGAAAAATAATAGCCTAGAACGAAAATTACAATATGCGGCACAACTTTTTCCACGGAGTCAAACACTGCGGCTGCACCGTTTTTGACCATCCACACTTCGGCTACACAAGCCAGGAGATAAATTAAAGCCAAGAAAGCTAGGATGTATTTGGGGAAGTTATCGGTCATTTTATGGTACTCGTTTCGCCGTCACGAACGACTGTGATCTTCGAAGTCACCATTTCTTTTGCCACTGAATCATGCTCAACAAATAATATTTTCTTGTCTTTTGAAAAAACCCTAAGAATCTCAAGAGCGTGTTCAATACCAGTAGAATCAAATCCATTAAAAGGTTCGTCTAAGATCATAATATCTATGCCTTTATTTGCGCGATCCTGTATCATCTCGCAAACCGCCAAGTCAATGGCTAGATCTACTGCTGAACGTTCGCCACCGCTGAGGCTTTTAATAGGAATCCCCAACTCACCGTCGTTATCAATCGCGGCATTAACGCATTCTTTGATGGCGCCAGATCCCGTTTCCTTGGTCCCCTCAAGCCTAATACTTGCGTTGGCCATAGTAGGAACAGATCTAAGTAGTTGGGTTGCAGAATTTGAGATGGAATCGAGCGCGTCATCAAATGAACAAGAAAGATAGGACTTGAGACATCTCTTAGCTTCTTCAGCGATTTCCAACTTTTCTTTCAGTTCGTCTACTTTTTGAGCAAAACCAGCAACTTTAAAGACGGCTTCATCGCATTTCTTACTGAGTGAGTTATGGGATTCCTTGTAACGATTCAAGGCGATCAAATGCGCACCTAAGGCTTGGGCAGATTGTTCGTATTGGCTCTTGTTTTCTGCTACTTCCTTACTTACCGAATCCACTAGTTTTTGGTGCTTATCGGCGAGCGCTTTTTGGTCCAAAAAGAAGGACTCAAGCAGTTTTTGGTTTTTCTGATTTTGTTCGGTCTTATGAGCGTCCTCTTTAAGAAATTCAGCAGTCTTTTGTTTGGCTAGATCCAAAGTCTTTTCTTTCAATGCCGTGAATTCAGGGCTAATTTGAGGCTTAGCTTGTTCTACCAAAACAGCGGTATCAGCATTCATCTTACTAGTCAAACCCGCGATATCTGCGTTTACGCATTCGTTTAATAGAACCAAAGTAGACTTAAGCTTTTCTATTTCTTGAGAAGCGATCGAAGCCGCTTCCATATCGGTTTTACATTCAGACAATTGTTTCAAAAGTCGTTCTTCTTCTAGTTTTTTATGTTCTGAAATCCATGGCTGCAAACATGTATGGCACGAACCATCTCTTAGGGTTTGTAGTTGACCAGCATATTGTACGGCACAGTTCTTAGAGAGAGCGCCTTTTTGAACTATGTTATTCAGATTAAACAGAGTCGTTTTAGCTTCGGCGATTTTATTGCCGTGGTCAAGTCTTATGGCGGCGATTTTGTTATTTGCCTGAGATTTAATGTCGTTGATAACGTTATTCACTTCAACTTGCCGAGATCGTTCTTTATCTAGTTCGGTGTTGATTTGGGATTCCAGAGATTTGATTTCGGTCTCAAGAGCATCGATTTGGGTTCGATCGTATGGAACTATGACGAGTTTAGGCTTTGTGGCTTGGAGGGCGTCCTTTTCCAGTTGGTTGGAGCCTAGAAGAGCTTGAAGGGTTGCTTGGGCTTCATCTAACTGAGCCTTCCAGCCATCTACGACAGCTGTGGTCGTACTTGCCACAGGTTCTTGACCCAAGGAGACTTGGGCTGATTTTGTAGCTTCTAATGCGGCTTTAGATGAGGTTAAATCGGATTCTGAAGTTGTCTTAGCTTCGCCTAGTCCTTTAAGCTTTACATCAATTACATCGATTTTAGAGCGAATAGAACCAAGACTAAGGCAGTCGGTAAGGAACTCAAATATCTTACTCGGTCCCATATTCAGGAAAAAACCTTGATCACCTTGGGCTTTAAGGAGTAAGACTTTGAAAAGACTACGTTTTAGACCAAATACTTTATCGAGTTCTTCTTCAGCAAGCTTACTTGAGCCCGTGACTTCGTCTTGTCCTTCGATTGTAACCGATAATTTTCTAGCGCGTTTAACTACTACGTGCTTGCCATCCCAGTCTAGTTCTATGGTTCCAGAAATATGCTCATCGGTGAGTCGGCTTTGTAAGACTGTTGTAGGGAGTGTGTCTAGTCCTAAGATCCAGAGAATCATGTAGAAAATCGTAGACTTGCCAGAACCTGAAGATCCGCCTGTGTTGTTATTGATCGCGTCTACTTGCACCAAATTATCAAGACTGGTGAAGTCTATGAATTGTTCCGAGGTGAATCTGCCGACGTTTTTGAATTTTAAGGTCTTAAGCTTTATCATCCACTAAACAGTAGCATCCCTGTTTTAAAAAGTCAAGGATTATTTTTCTCGAAAATCTTTTGTTGAATTTTCTTCATTGCTTTTTATGGTGTCCAGGTTAACTTCGACGCTTTTGGCTTGAACTCCGTTGTCAATCGTTATAACAGACTTAGATGACGGTGCCGATAACTGCTTCTTATACTCTTTACCGCATTCACAAGCGAAACCGCCAGGTGCCGAAGCAGCCTGACGGTAAAACTTGGAAACGTGTTTTCCGCAACAGCAAAGGTAGTAAAGTAAGGGCATTTAACGCAGTCGATTACGTTCAACTAGATTCCTAAACTTAGTTTCAAAGTTAGCAAAACTTTCACGAAATCCATCAATAGCTTTTTGGTGTTCTTCTACTTTAACCTTAAGATCTTCTAGTTCTTTGGCTGTGGCTAGGGTCTCCCATTCTTCTTTGGGGTTCGCACCAGCTGGTTCTTTATATTCCTGTTTTTTCTTTGCCATAACGCCTCCTTATTGGACTGATTTTTCTAGGTTTGCTTTATCCAAAAACTTGGAAATTACTTCTTCAACTAGACGGGGGTCGCTTTTACCCGCATCTGCCGCTTTCGCATTCAAAGGTGCGGTAATGAGCGGACAACGACTGACTTCATATGAAATTTTAAACCCCATAAATTCCGCCTGCTTAGTGTCCGTGGCGTTAAGTGATTTGTCGCAATGGACGGTAGCAATAGCATCGGCGTATCCTTGGTCCACGGCTTGAGACCCGGTCAGCCACATCTCAGAATTGTACGCTCGTTGATAGCTCTCAAGCGTTTGCTTCCCTTTAGTTCTTGCCACAGTCTGCTGGTCAAGTTCTCTAGTTCGTTGAATCCAAAACCCATATCTACTATCGACTTGGCTAGGTGGTTGTCCACCAAACGAGCCTTCGAATTGACCCGCAGCTTTATGAGACATTAGAATTCCGTTTTTAAGAACGAACCGTTCATTAGTAGACTGACCGATTTGCCACGCCATCGATGCCCCGAATAGGGTTACGGCATCAACAGGACGATCCATACCGCGAATGGCTTCAATTAGTTCGAAACCGGCTTGAATACTTCCACCAGGACTGTAAATGAACAAATAAATAGGGGCTTTAGACTTACGGTCTAGCTTATACAAAGCTTGAATGGTATCGGCTACGGATTGGTCGTTGATTTCCCCGTTTAGATTAACAGTGTTATCAGCGGTCAATACGATACGTGTTTCATTACTTTGTTTGCTATTGGATACAAGTGGGTAAGCCACGACAGCGGTAATCGTTAGAAGTCCAACGATAAGCTTTTTGATTTTAGAATTCATTTCTCTTCCTTTTCCTTAGTTTCGGAGTTATTTTCGGCGTCTTTATTGTTTATATCATTAACGGGTTTTTCGGAGGATTCTTCTGCACGTTTTATATCGGCAAGCTCTTGAAGCATTTGGGCGTTAGTCTTATTTCGCGGCGTTATCTCGACCTGGTTTTCTCCAACTTTACGCACGTTGACTCCGTATTCACCCATGTTGAGACCAACAGAAGGGCGAGAGCCAGCAGGGATATTTTCTGTAGTCATCTTTTTCAGTAAATCGACAGATTTCATGTATAGTTCTACATCCTTGCGGTCAATAGAATTGGCTATTTCTTCATCTTCTGATGCCATAAATCTAGTCATTTTACGACCAATCTTCTTTAAGAAGAACTGTTGGATTTGTAAAACAAAATCTTGATTCATTAAGTCGGCTTGTAAAACGCGTTCCTTGATATTAGCGTCTAAAATTGCCAAATGTTGCATTTTAGTACCATACCAATCGTGTTTATGTGCTAAGTAAAGAATGATGTCTTTTTTAGTACTCACTACCATAGAAATCTCGTGATAGGTTTTTCCAGATATATATAAATTAAGGGCTTTGGTCATGGTTACTTCGTTTTGAGCTACACTAAATAGTCCTGGCTTACCGTCTTCTTTGAACTTTGCCACGACCAATAGCTCTTGCGGGGTAAGATCTGTTTCTTTGCCGCTGTTTAGGGTTGTAATGGATGAAGTGTCTGAACTCATTCTGGCTCCCATTCCATAACGTCTACACCATCGTCTTGACCAGCGTCGTAGGGAGGGCGCATTCCCAATTCCTCTACCAATTCAAGTACTTCATCCATGAAATTAGCACCAGTAATATAGTTGGCTTCGACCATGCAATGTCTTATACCGTAGTAGCGCTGGAGCTTTAATAGGGCTTCCGATCTCTTCATATCTTCACACTCTTATACTTAATCTGACCATTCATATATACCTCAACCACGACATCGCTCCAAAACAAAGTCCTAACCGACTTCTCCAAAGCCATGTATCTTTTGTCTAAATCCGTGTTCGCGGCTTCATCCAAAGTCAGATAGTAAGCCACGTAACAATTCCTAGTAGGGGCGTTGATGATTAGCTTATTGGTTAATTCGTCTTCCACCACATCGGATTTGTGACTGAGATCGTAATCTACTCTGCACTCCAAGATATCGTTAAAAAAGACTAAAGGAAACATCTTTAGATTTCGCTCTTGGACTTCGTTGATACGACCAGACAAAGCGGTTAGAGCAGCCATTTCGGAGAGGAGGGAGAGGGTTGAGGGAGTGGTCATTTTAGTTCTACTCCATTGACTTCTGTAACAGACCTTTCATCACCAAAATAAAATTTTTGATACGTAGCGTAATATTTATTGGGATATATTTTATTAACATAAGACTTGGCACTATCTAAATCACCATGGTAACCTGCAAAAATAGCTTCATCGCCTTCTTTTGGAATAACCATAGCATCATAGAATGAAACCAATTTATCTTTTTTAAAATAAGAGGACATTTTTCCAATCACAAAACCCCCAATTCCTTCATAAATTCAATCATTCTTTCCTTTTTAATCCCCGACACGGGCTCAAATACTTTATCCACGAAGTCTTGTAAGTTATTGCCGGTTTTACGATTAGCGGGCTTCGCCTTGTCAGTTATCTTGGAACTAATAGAAGCCACGCCCTTAAATTTAACCTTTTGTTTCTGAACCCATTCCGATGAACCAATGAGTTCTACCGAAGCCCTTGAACCTTCCGGAATTTCCGGACAGTTGTCACCTTCTTTGTATTGGTAGGCGTAAATCGGGGTGCAGACGTGGGAGGTGTCGAGGAATTGTTCTTCAACGATTTTGCCTTGGTCATCAAAGACTGCTAACCAAAGACCTTTGGGTTCATTTTTATCAGAAGAAGTTAGCCAACGTGCGGTGCCAGGTAGAATTACCTTACCGAAACGAGAGCGTTTATGGATGTGTCCGCCAATAATTAGATCAGCATTAAGATCTTCTTGTTTAACTCCATTCGGACAGTAGAACCCGTTCTCGAATTGGGCTCCATCTAGATCCTGATGTACGAAGAGTGTCTTGGCGCCCTGTTCCGTAAGTTGGTTGGCTTCTTTTACAAAATCGGCTTGATCGTGGATGTAGGGGATGAAGCCAAATACGCCGAAATTTATTGGGCTTGAAATGATGTTAACATTTTCAAATTGGTTATTGAATACACTCAAAGCATGCGATTTAGAGGAATAGTTCCCAATCTGATCGTGATTACCAATAAGAACAAAAGTTTCGATTGATTCACCTAAAATTTGGAGCCATTTGTACCAAAATTCCAAAACCTCAACCCTAACATTAGCATGCGTATGAAACGTGTCTCCTAAAATTACCAATCTATCTGCGGACTTAGATTGTTCTAGAACAAATTGAAGAAGTCTTTCCGATTCTTCTAGGTTAGAAATTTGAACGTGTGGATCACCAAGGCTTAAAATTCTCATTAGTCTTTATCTCCATCACATTCACAAATATAGTTATCACAAACAACACATCGACAGCCTTTGTCAAAATAAGTGATTTCTAGGCGACCCAAATAAAGGAATTTACAACCGCAGGAACTTTTTAGGTTTCCAAAGTCATAAGGAGGGTCTATCCAACGAAAATCGAAGCGTCCAATTCTCACGCAGCATCTCCAGCTGGAGGATCAATATATTCGACCTCATTCATGGTGACCAAGATGAATTCGCCGGGGAGGGTGTCACATTTACGCTTATCTTTTGCCCAAACAGACGTGTGTAAGGAGTCTTCTTTGATATAGGCTGTAGAATCTTTTAGAACTGTGATTCCGTCTGAAAGCTTGGCGTCCACCAATACTTTGAGCCCTTTTAGGCTATTCTTTTGTCCAGCTTGAATCCAGCCCTTGTTTCCATCGGCACGGATTTCGGTGTGCTGATAGGCTTGCAAAATCAATTTATTGAACGAAGTGGGATTGTTTAGGGTCATAAAAGTCTCCTATCAAACACTCTAGCATCTCTATTTTAAAAAGTCAAGTAAAATCTTTCAAAAATTGACACCCCTTAATTTAAGTACCTTCCTATACAAAGGCGGCATCTCAGAAATTAATTTCCCAATCTTATCATTGGTTTCCGTCGCTATCAGGTTTTCCTCGGCATTGGCTTTATCATCAGGGGTATAGTCGTAAGCCGAGAAGTCTTCGTCGTCGATAGTGCATTCTACTGAAATCAGAGTTGCTGCACTAAGGAGTTCTTGAATTTGAATAGGAGTGACCTGACCTTTGGGAACAACCATTCCTTCTTTAGAATCGGCTAAAAACGCGGCATTGACTGCTGCAGCGAGTTCGGTAGGGTCTTTGATACCTTGTCTGCCACGAATGGAATTGGCTTTGTAGAGGATTTTACGATCGGAGGGGTAGAAATGAAGAGGGGTTTCAGAGTATAGCTTGATTAAGTTCCCAGTAGCTCTGTTCATACATACCGATAGAAATACCTTAGAATATTCACCATTTACATCTCCGGTGTACTTATCTACCGCTGAAGCCAATCCCATAGCGGAAACCGCAATCATGTCCATTAGAGTAACACCAGACCTAGGAACCTTACGAAAAAATAACTTTGCCACATTCACAATCAAGGGGAGGTTTGATTCAATTAGGATGCGTCTGGCACGTTCTACTCGTTTATATAGCTTATCAGCTTTGGTACCTAGAGGACCACGCCAGGATGTCTTTATAAATTGGATTAAATTAAAATTAATATTAAATTTTTTAAGCCCTTCAGGATTCTCAGATTTTAGGAAGGGTGTTACATCTCTGGAAAAAGTCTCAGAATTTTCACGAAAATAGATCTTGGCATACAGAATATTGCGGTCTATGTGACGGATCTTAGAGATAAATTTCTTAAAAACTTGGGTCGAATACTTGTATTTTAGAATCTCTTCTTTGAATAGCCGCTCAGCCAAAAAAAGTTCTTCCACTTGCTCTTTTTGGGTAGTCCCATCCTCTTTGTTTTTGGCTAAAATGTGAGAAATTTCGGTCGCAAGCCAATAAAAGCTGTTATCGTATGATTCAAATGTCTTCTTGGGTTTTTTTGCCATACCCTATTATATCATAGGGTTAGAAAGTCAAGTTTTTTATTTGAGTTTGATGTATTTTATTAGGTTGTCTCCGGAATCTTTGTAACACTCCAGACGAGCCTCTAAATGGCGCTCTAGGACGAAGTTACCTTGTACGTCGAAGTCGTAGATAGTTACCTTTGGTTTGGGTCCACATTTAGACGCGTAAGGGTTAGCGGTGGGCAATCTAACAGATCTACCAATTGCAGCTTGTCTCGCCTTAATTTCTGAAGCACCACCAATCCAATTAACCGTAGTTGTCATCGGATAAATATTTACCCCTACGTGGACGCAACTCGTCCCAACAAGTATTTTGCATTCATTTTTATTAAAGCGATCAATTTGCTCTCTTACATCTACTTTCTCTAGTCCAAGTTCAGCCAATCGTTCGTACTTAGTTTCAGAATGAGCGTAAGCAAATGGTATGTTTATTAGTTTAGAAAGCATAGAAATCTGACCAAGTTCTTCAACTAAAATAAGGGTTTGTTCATTTACAGCAGCCTTAGCCAACGCAAGTTTTGCCGCAAAGGCTGCTATATTACGATTTCTTAACAAATGAATTCTTTTTTCCTCTAAAGGATCTTGAGATGTCATACCGGGATTACTTGATTCTATCTGAACTATGCGAAAGTCATGGGGAGAGATGTATCCGCCATTAACAGCTTCTTTTGTGGTAAGAGTGAAGACGGTAGGTCCAATAATGCTTTGTAATAGCTTGGTTCCACCATCACCGCGTAATTGAGTTGCCGATAAGAAAAATCTCCACGGAACTTCGGAGAACAAATCATGACACACGACTTCTAAAGTATTAGCCGCCCATTCATGGGATTCGTCGATGGTGATCATCTCCAGTTTGGAAAAGAATTCCCACTCAGGACTTCCTTTTTGTATGTTACATAAGGAATCACCGATACAAATGGTTATTTTTTTACCGATCTTTTTCTGCCCATTTCCAAATTTTCCCACACTTCCCTTACCGAAATGGTGTTCAAATTTTTCAACTAGTTCCAAGAAAATAGCTTTAGAAGGGGCAACGATCGCGCAACGAAATCCGGTTTCGCGGTAAAGACATAGGGCAATCGCGCTTTTACCAGAAGCTGTTGTTAGACTTCCGTTACCGTGTCTGGCTTCAATAAGCAAATCGGTAGTACTTTTTTGATATGGGTAAAGTTCAAAAGGTAGGGGTTTATACCAAGGCACTTTTTTAGGCTTCGGATATTCGATATCGTTCTCAACTTCAACGACCAAACCTTCCAAATAGGGTATACTGCCAGGGCGAATATAGAGCTGTCCGTTATCGGAGTAAACCAGACATTGATTCACCTGTTCCTTAAGCATATTGGTCTGAATCAGCCATTTTTCCGGGTTGGAAATCTTGAACCAGTGGTTTTTGGACAGGCGTTTTAATTCATGTTTTGCCGATAAATCTACATAACTAAGACTTTTTCTGAGAACTTCAAGTTCGTCATCAGAGGCTTGGGAAATGTAGGCGCGAGTGGGAGAGGAGAGGAGAAGTTTCATTTATTTCTTCAAAAATCTAGGCATTCCAACCACATCTACCAACCCAAGCTTCTTACATTCTTTCCCATTAAGATACCAATCTAAGTTGGTGCGTTTCTTAATTTCTTTATGAAAAAATTTCTTATCTTTCTTTTTACACAATTCTGCCAGCTTAGTAAGAAGAATATCATTCAATTTTTGGGTATTTTTAACATCTTCTTTTACTTCTGTCGTTTTACCCCAAGTCATAGAAGATACTTCATGAATCATAATGTGAGCGTTTTCTCCTACATACCGATAGCCTGGAGTTCCGGCAGCCAAAAGAACTGAACCGCAACTCATTGCTTTACCCATAGCAACTGTACAGATGGGTTTTGTGACACTAGAAAGAATGTCTAACATAGCCAATAGAGAATAAACTTCTCCTCCATAGCTATGGATCATAATTGGAATGATTTTTACTCCTGGATCGTTCTCTATTTTTTTAACATTGATGTAAAAATCTTTTACTGCGTCTTCATTAAATTTTGTTACATAGACAAAAGGAAGGTCGTCCATTGTCGAGATTTTGGAGATACTGCCTTCAATACAAATCAGATTAGTGTTTTTCTTCATTTATCGTTCCTCTTTCCATTCCGGTTGTTTCGCATTGGTCCACTTCGGTGTTCTTTTGTCGTTCTTCCATTTCTGGTTTAAGTAAAGCCTATAAGCTCTAGTGGTTTCCTTCTTAAGACTAAAATGTAATCCAACAAGTGTGTAATCACCCATAAAACTCCTTCGCTGAATAGGCAGAATCACAATACTGAATCCGCATAGTCTTTAGGTCAATGCACAGAGCTAAACAATAAAAAGAGCTATTCGCAAAGAAACTTATAGCTTGATCTGGATGCCAACAAAGAAAAACGGATTCACCACCGTTAGGATGGTCCTCAACTTTCTTATGAAAGAAAAATGGCTGGTATTCAGTTCCATCCAGAAGGTAAGGATTAAAGTGTTTATCTTGTGTTACAATAATAGCTTTTATATCAATCATACTCTCTATAATCCTACCACCCCAATTTCTAAAAGTCAAGTCTTTTCTTCTTATGATATAAACTAAGTAAGGAGACCTACAAGAATGACCCACGGAAAACAGAAAAGCGCTGCAAAAACATACCTTTCGGAACAAGAGGAACTCAGGTATATCGTTCTTAAGACCATGAAGAAGGTCTCTGATATCGTAGGAAGCAGCCTTGGTCCAAGTGGGAAACTGACTTTAATCGAGTCGGATTTCGTTGGAATTCCCAATAGATTGACCAAAGACGGGGTTTCGATTATGAAGTCATTGGCGGCTTCTAATAGTTATGAGCACCTGATCATTGAAAGCGCTAGGGATGCCGCGATTCGTACCGCTAATACCGTAGGTGATGGGACAACTACGAGTACGATCCTTTCCTACGCTATTATTAAGGAAATGTTTGATTTCTGTGAAAAAAATCCTAAGTATTCTCCCCAAAAGGCTGTGCGTAGGATTCGTAAGGTCGCAAAAGAACTTTTGGTCCCCTATATCCAAGAACGGGCTATTAAAATTGGAGAAGACAACAAACATCTACTACATAAAGTTGCGACCGTTTCTGCAAATGGAGATACCGAACTAGCAGATGCCGTAATTAAGGCTTTCGAAGAAATTGGGTTTGGAGATGCCTCACACGTAACCATTCGTGAGGCTACCGGAGATGACGGCTATTCCGTCGAACGCATCGACGGATTTCCAATCCCGGTGGGTTACGAAGAAAGTTGCGGAAAGTTTCATCCTATTTTTATCAATGATCAAGGCGCACTCAGAACCTATATGGAAAAACCGCTGTTCCTGCTTTACGATGGATCAATAAGCGATTTTATCAAACTCGGCGGACTTTTAGATGCTCTTGGGCAAGCCTATGTTAATGGTAACGCCGATTTTAAAAACCTTGTAGTTGTCGCCCATTCGTTTTCAGAAGATGTACTTACTAGTTTAGCGCTTAATTTTGCCAATCCAGGAACTATTAATGTGTTGCCGCTTAGAACACCTATGGCACAGTTCTTGAATAGTCAACTTCAATTTTTAATGGATTTGTCCGCATTTACTGGAGCCAAAATATTTGGGCTTAAAGATCAACTCAATAACTCTACTCCTCAAGACTTAGGTGCGGGCATGGAATATTTCGAATGCCATCGATTTCGCAGTACTTTGGTAGGCGAAAGTGAT
>Ga0302221_10002277_pt1 | contig 12039 bp, 10 predicted proteins | sample II_Palsa_E2_1_FD_193517 | JGI IMG/M metagenome (GOLD analysis project Ga0302221, IMG submission 193517) | Peat permafrost microbial communities from Stordalen Mire near Abisko, Sweden - II_Palsa_E2_1 | ecosystem: Environmental > Terrestrial > Soil > Palsa > Peat permafrost | place: Sweden...
TAAGGGTTGGCATGCTGTTATGCTCTCCCGCCGGGAACGACCTGATGTTTGATGAAAGCTATTGCGAGCAAGGCCGTAATTTCGCGAATAAAGTGTGGAATGCGTTCAGGCTGGTTAAAGGCTGGGAAGTTGACGATAGCCTTAAAAATAACAACCAGGCAGCAATTGAATGGTTTGAAAGCAGGTTTAATGAGGCATTAAACCAAATAGATGAAAATTTTGCGCAATACCGGATATCTGAGGCTTTAATGACAACTTACAAATTGGTTTGGGATGACTTTTGCGCCTGGTATCTCGAAATGATCAAACCTGCTTACCAGCAGCCAATTGACAATGAAACTTATAATTGTACAATCAGGTTTTTTGAAAACATTTTAAAAGTTCTCCATCCTTTCATGCCTTTTATAACCGAAGAATTATGGCATGATGAATTATTGGGGGAACGTGCGGTAAATGACTGTTGCATTGTTGCCCAATTACCAACTAATGGGAAAATTAATTCCCAACTTTTATCAGAAGTTGAAATTATTAAACAGGTTATTACCCAAATACGTAATATTCGTAAAAGCAAACAAATTCCGGATAAGGAAAAGCTTGAACTTTCGATAAAAGAAAATTCAGCCATTGTTTATAAAAATTATAAACAGGTCATTACCAGGTTGGGCAATATCAGTACACTGACAATCGTTGATGGCAAAATAAGCGGTTCAGTGAACTTTATGGTCACAATTGATGAGTTTTATGTCCCCTTTACTGAAAGTTTAGACCCGATTTCTGAATGTATACGGCTGCAAAAAGAGAAGGAATATTTAACCGGTTTTTTAAAATCTGTTAACTCAAAGTTAGGCAACGAACGGTTTATGAGCAACGCAAAACCGGGAATAATCCAGGTTGAGTTAAAGAAAAAAGCGGATGCTGAAGCGAAACTGAAGATATTAGAAGAGAATATATTGGCTTTGGCTTGTTAATTGCATACTGATTTGCGATAAATTATTGAATACTCAATGCAGGGCGCACAATTTATTTCCTTGCATGATGGATTCTTTATGACTGATTCATAGTAATATCCAACAGTTAATGAGCAAAGAAGTAAGTTTTTTTAATCTTTCAATAAATAAAATCCTTTCACCTGGTCAATCAATTCTTGAGCAGGCACGTATACGACTTTTATATTATGGGTTTTTAATAATTTTTGTTGCTGTTGGCGGCCTGCTCATCAGTGTATATTTTCAGCACCAGGTTATACTTACCATTAGTGCAGGCATCGTATTATTTTTACTAATTAGTTTATTTAAATATTTTACTTATAAACCAAACTGGCAGCAAATATCCCACGCGCTGCTAATTATGGTAACGCTCGTCAACCTGAATAATGTTTATATCGTAATGCAAAAGGTTGATATTATTACTATACAGGTTATACTGTTAGCGATATTATTTAGCTTTTATATGCTTGGCCAGGCCTGGGGATTATTTTATTCATTACTAAACCTTATCCCGGTACTTATTTTTTTAGTGATTGAATACAACCAAAATTATTTTATTCCCTTTAAACCGGAAGTTGTTGACCAATCAACAATCATTATCAGCCTGTTTGCGAATTTTATTATTATTATTTTTATCCACAGCCATTTATATAATGCGTTTTTCAATAATATAAAGCAGCTGAAAGAAACCAGTGAAGGCCAAACTGAACTCAATAAAAAATTAGAATTAGCTATAGAGAAAGCAGAAAAATCCTCACAGGTCAAAACGGAATTTCTTTCAACTATGTCTCATGAAATACGTACCCCGTTAAATGCGGTCATTGGTATGAGTAACCTGATGCTAATGGCAGATCCAAGACCTGATCAGAAGGAAAACCTGGATATTTTAAAATTTTCCGCAAATAACCTGCTTGCTATTATCAATGATGTGCTGGATTTTAATAAAATTGAAGCAGGTAAAGTTGTATTTGAACATATAAGGTTTAACCTGGTTGAACTAATGCAAAATATTTGCGGCGGCCAAATACTGAAGGCTGATGAAAAAGGGCTGTCGTTTAACCTTAAAATCGACCCCATTTTAAGTAGTAAAGTGTTATTCGGCGATCCGACAAGAGTTACCCAAATTCTTTTTAACTTAATTAACAATGCAATTAAATTTACCAGGAAAGGCAATATATGGGTAAAGGTTTCCTGCTCCGAGGATCGTCATAATACTGTTATTGTAAATTTTGCAGTAAAGGATACCGGGATTGGGATTGAAAAAGAAGACCTGGAAAGTATTTTTGAACCTTTTACGCAGGAGTCAATAACTACCACACGCAAATATGGCGGTACAGGATTGGGTTTAGCTATTGTAAAACGTTTACTGGAGTTACAGGGTCTTAATATGTATGTAACCAGTGAAATTGGTAAAGGTTCGGAATTTTCATTTAATATGGAGTTTCCTGTGTCTACCGAAATTCCGGAAGAATATGGAGAGAAAAGCCTGTTATTACAAGGCAATGACAGTTTAGGTCATTTGCGGATGCTTATTGCTGAAGATAACCCGGTTAATGTTTTGTTAATGAAAAAACTACTTGCGAAGTGGAATATTATGCCTACCATAGCCGAAAACGGGGAACGGGCCGTTGAAATTTTGCAATATGGAAATTTTGACATTATTTTAATGGACTTGCAAATGCCTGTGTTAAATGGTTTTGATGCCGCAACATTAATAAGAAAAATGCCTGACCCTAAAAAGGCCTCCGTCCCTATTATTGCTTTAACAGCTGCCGCTTTATATGATATTAAAGAAAGGGTATTTAATTCGGGTATGAATGATTATGTGTCAAAACCGTTTAAACCCGAAGATTTAATGGAAAAGATTCAAAACCTTGTCGCCGCTGTTCACTGATCACGCCTCTTTATAACCAGGTAGTTCTTCAATGAATTTATAGTCACGACTTTCAAAATCAATACGGCAATAATAATGCTGTAAGCCATTGGTAACTGCAAGCAATTTTACTTTATGCACCATATTATAGCGGGCAACCTGTTCAAAGGCTTTTTGATCGATAGGCACTGAAGGTGCTTTACATTCAACCAATAAAATTTTTTCGCCCCCTGGATTATAAACCACAATGTCCGACCGTTTTGCCATTCCATGCAATTTATGGCCGCCTTCGAGTTTCATGAGCGTTTTGGGGTAATTTTTTTGATTAATGAGATATTGTACAAAATGCTGCCGTACCCATTCTTCGGGGGTAATTATAATATTTTTTTTCCTGATCACATCAAACAAAGTCAGCTGTCCGTTTTGATCAGTAATTTTAAAGGGATAGGGGGGCAAATGAAGCGGAACAAGCAGATCCATCAGGCTAAAATGATTATTTTATTGGGAGAATCCTAATTTTTGTGGTGAGTTAGTGAGTAGTGAGGGGCGAGTTGTGAATGGTGAGTTAAGTTGGGTGAGTAGCGAATGGCGAATCGTCTGCAATTACCGCTCACTACTGTCTACTCACAATTCACCACTCACTACTAACCAATTCATCATCCAACAATTAACAAAATTCAGTAATTTGCGCTCTGTATGACTGCTGCTGATATTATAAAAGATCTTAAAAATAAAAAGTATAACCCCCTTTACCTTTTACACGGTGAGGAGACTTATTATATCGACCAAGTATGTAATTTTGTTGAGCATAAACTATTACCGGATGCCGAAAAAGGTTTTAATCAAACGGTGTTTTATGGGAAAGATACAGATGTAATGACAGTGCTTAATGCATCCAAACGTTATCCTATGATGGCCGATTACCAGGTGGTTTTGGTAAAAGAGGCGCAGGATATGAAATGGGGCAGCGATGATACTGATAAAAAAAGCATTAACCCGCTATTAAGTTACTTAGAAAATCCTTTATCAAGTACTATACTTGTTTTTTGCTATAAATACGGAAAGTTTGACAAGCGAAAAAAAGCATACAAGGCCATTGAAAAAAATGGGCTTATTTTTGATTCTGCACCATTGTATGATAGTAAAGTACCGGCATGGGTAGAGGATTTTATAAAAGAAAAAGGGTATAAAATAAACCAGCAGGCATCATTAATGTTAGCGGAATACCTGGGTAATGACCTGTCGAAGATTGCCAATGAGCTTGAAAAACTAATGCTGAACGTAAACGCGGGTCAGGAAATTACGCTGAAACATATTCACGACAACATTGGCATAAGCAAGGAATACAATGTTTTTGAGCTGCAAACGGCATTAAGTAAAAAAGATGCATTTAAAGCCAACCAGATCATTAATTATTTCGAAGCGAATCCAAAAGCTAACCCTATTGTACTGGTGCTTGGGAATTTAAATAACTTTTTCAGTAAAGTGCTCACGTACCATTATGTAAAAGACAAAACCCCGCAGAACCTTGCGCGCGAATTAGGCGTTAACCCTTATTTTATAAAAGATTATGAACAGGCCGCCCGCAGCTATAACTATAGCAAAACCATGCAAATTATAAGCTACCTGCGTGAGTATGATGTAAAAAGCAAGGGTGTGGATTCAAATACTGACCATGGTGGTTTGATGAAAGAACTGGTGTTTAAGATATTGCATTGAAGGAAATACCACAGAGATTTGACTGTTTTTTAAAAGGGGTTGTCAAACTAATATTTATTTAATTTTATTGCTTAGTTGAAGGATACCGCAGTTCCCTTGTAACCCTTATACGAACTGATAGGTAATTCTATATCTTTTTTTTACTATATTGCCTTACAAAATCATATCACATGAAAAAGATTACATACTTATTACTAATATTAACCCTATTTGCTTTTACACTCAATTCCTGTAAAAAAAGCGGTAGCAATCCACAAACAGCTGCCGAAAGCATTTCATTAAAGTTTAACGGGACGTTAGTTAGTTCTTCCATGCCAATCGCAACTTATTATAAAAGTCAGAATTCGCTTCAGATCATTGGCGCTTTTGGTAATACATCAGCAATATCATTAATAATAGCGAATGGTGTACAGGTTGGTACTTATGATCTTTCAAATGGTGACGCATTGTTAACCTATTCTACGGGCGCTAACTTGCAGGATACTTATATTGGCACGGCAGGAAATATTGTAATAAGCACATTTACAAGTACTACCATTACCGGGAACTTCCAGTTTACCGGCACTGATCTTTCGAATGTTACAGGTGCAATTACCGAAGGGAAATTTACAGCGAAACTTATAACACAATAAACAAATCCAGCCCGTAAGCGAAACCCTTAATGAAGGGGGAGAAGTGATTGCCTCAAAATAACGTCTTTTTAATTGATTTTCTTTTGTAATTTGCTATGCATTCCGCCCGGATAATGCAGGTTATTAATATATTTATAAAGATTAGTTTCAAGGCAAAAAAGTTTTAATTTTTTAATAATCAAACCCTTACCTTTATCCTGTTAAAAATATTAAGCCTTAATATTGCATAAAATAGTTGATAACTTATAATTAAGTTTACCGCAAAATTGATTAATCAAAGCTTAAATATCCTGTAAGTAAATTTAAACAGCCTCAAATGTCATTTCACACCAATACAGATAGTGGTATACAAAAACTCGAAGTTGCGCACCAGGAACTGATGACGTTTTTTAATGCGATGGATGAAGTTTTTTTCTCTGTGGATGTGATCAATTTAAAAGTGATACAGATATCAGACGGGTGCGAAAAATTATATGGTTATAAGACTGCCGATTTTTTGGCCAATAACAGGCTTTGGTTTGAGCTTATACATCCTGAAGATAAACATATTGTTGATGATGAGGATGAAATTTTACTTCGTGGCGAACAGGTAAATAAGCAATACCGCATTATCCGCAGGGACAATGCTGTAAGGTGGGTTGAGAACAAGATTATTCCGGGCTTTGATGAATCAGGTAAATGGGTGAGGATTGACGGGATGACATGGGATATTACATTACGCAAAGAGGCAGAAGAAAAACAACGGCAGGACGAAGTCCGTTACCGCCAGATAGTTGAAACCGCGCAGGAGGGTATCTGGACAATTGATGAGCATAATAAAACCAACTTTGTTAATAAAAAGATGGCTGATATACTTGGATATACCCCCCAAGAAATGATAGGGAAGGAGCCTTACTATTTTATGGACGAAGCGGGGAAACAAGAAGCCATTGCACGTATTACCGGCAGAAGAAACGGAATAACTGAAAATGTGGATGCCAGGTATGTTTCAAAAAGTGGCGCGGAAGTTTGGGCCAATTTATCAGCAAATCCTATTTTTGACCCAGCGGGTAAATATAAAGGCACATTAGCTATGCTGACCGATATTACCCAACGCAAACTTAATGAAGAGGCGCTTAAAAAATCGGAAGCCAACCTGCGTACTATTTTTGATAATACAGATATATCTTACATATTATTTAATGATGAAATGAAAATTGTTTCTTTTAATGCTTTGTCCCAAAAGTATTCAGAAGAACAAAACGGCAAAAAACTTGAAGTAAACAAACCCATAAGCTATTATTTTTCGGAATCAAGGTGGCCGTTTATCCTGGAAACGCTTGATAAGGTTGCCGCCGGTGAAACGGTTATTTATGAGCTAAGCTACACAAAAAACGACGGGACAGTACAATGGAATGAAGTGCGCTGGCTAAATGTAAAAAACAACGACAACAAGAATTGGGGATTTATTCTTGCAAATACAGATATTACCGAAGCAAAAATTGCGGCGCTGGAACGTGAAAGAATAACAGCCGATTTAATACAGCATATTAAAGACCTTGAGCAATTTACTTACATTATATCACATAATTTGAGGGCGCCTGTTGCCAATATTATTGGCCTTTCAGATATGCTTAGCGAAAATGACCTTGACCCTGATATAAAGCAGGAGATAGTAGGGAGGATTTCATCATCAATAAAAAACATCGATACTATTATAGAGGACCTGAACCATATTTTACAAACCAGGAAACTGATGAACGAAAGGAAGGAAATAGTTTATTTTAAAGACCTGGTTGACCTCATCAAAACAAGTATCTCTAATACCATAGTAACCGAAAATGTACAATTTGAATATTATTTTGATGAAGTTGGTTCCATATTTACCATTCGCAGCTATCTTTATAGTATCTTTTATAATCTTTCGTCAAACAGTATTAAATACCGCCAAACGGGCATTAACCCGGTTATCACAATCAAAAGCTCCAAACTGAAAGATAAAGTAGAACTACGTTTTAAAGATAATGGCAAAGGTATTGATTTGGACAAAAATGCTTCCGAATTATTCGGGCTGTACAAGCGTTTTGATACTACAATGGAAGGCAAGGGCATGGGTCTTTTTATGGTAAAAACGCAGGTTGAAGCCATAGGCGGAACCATAGAAATAAAAAGCAAATTAGGCGAAGGCACCGAATTTATTATACAATTGCCGATGTGAGGGGTTAATTATTGAATTAGTGATTTATTGAATTAGTGAGTTTTGTCAGTCCGAAAGTCGGGAAAGTCCGAAAGGAAGAGTATAAACTGAACAAATATTCCGCTTTACATACCCGGCCCAAAAAAAGTAAGTAAATGCTGTATATTCTTCTTTCCGACTTCTTAATATCAAACCGCCTCCTCAAACTTATTTGCAACTATCCTTATCCGGTCATCAGGCATGCCTTCTATTTCAAACAAAAGGGTTACTTTCCCGTCTTTGCCTTCAATGGTAATGGTTATATTTTTTTCTTCCCCTTCGTCGGTACTTAAGGTAGCTTTAATAAAGGTTTTACCCTCTTTAAAAGGGGTTTTCCAAAAGCATGAATCTGATTTTATAGTGCCGTTCATCTTATGATCATCATTCACGGTAATATTTAGCGTTGTTTGGCTGATTACAACTACAGCTTTTTCATCAACAGTCCTGGTTACAGTGCCGTTTGCATCCAGGTGATCGGTTTTTGAGGTGGTAAGCACCACTTTTTTGCCGCATTGGGCAAAGCTGATTACAGTACCTGCTACCAGCAGGGAAAGGATAAGGGTTATTGTTTTCATGTTCTTTTTGGTTGTTATTGTAATTTGCAAATGTTGTATAAGTTGTAAGTGTTAAAGTTAAAAAATGACCCAATGACCAATGACTAATGACCAAAAAGCCCTTTTACCCCTTCACACATTTTTTTGATGCGGTAATATGACGCGGTGGAGTTTTTCTTTTTGTTGAACTCTATTTTTAGTTTCCCGGGAGACTCTTTAACGTAAAATACTGTTCCATCAGGAAGGGATGAGCTTGCATCGATATAATCATTTTCAGAATCGCCAAGCCTATCCGGGCTTATGCACCTGTTAATATATCTTTCCACCCGGCCGGTATTGTTTACATTATAAACCGCTTCGAGTTGGTAAGAATCAGCATCTTCAGATATAGAAATGGAAGTCTTGTCCCTGTTCACATCATTTACATCAAACTTTGTGTAAATAATGAAGGCGCTTAATGAAATTAAGCAAAATGTGGCTAAAAAGAAGCTTGTTTTCATTTGATTATGGTTTTTGGTTAAGTATTGAGGCATCACTTTAATGTTTTTATACCTGTTAACAGCTATGTTTAATCAAAGATATGTGTTTTATATAGTAATATGCAATACATAGTTCTATAATTAATCTATATTATTTATAAATAATTGATAATGAGCCAAATAATTTTATGTTAGTTTGAAAAAAGTAAAATTAAAACTTAATCAGGCTTTTTGACGTAAAAAATGAATGTTGAATTGATAATTGTAAATATTAGTTTATGATTTAAGCTTTTGACAGCTTTAAGCATAAAATTCATACCCGGCATATAAATGATGATTGAAGAGATACGCTTGCAGGCGGTAGCGCGTTTTGTTGATTTTGACTTTGAAAGTGACCCTGAATTAAAAGAGATCATTGAAATGGCTTCGGCGGTTAGCAATACACCATATGCTTTGATCACGCTTTTAGATAAGGAAACTCAATATTTAAAAGTACGAAAAGGGGTAACTGAAACAACTTTGCCCCGGCAAATCAGCTTTTGTACGCACGCCATTAAACAAAACGATTTAATGCTGGTGCCTGATACGCTTAGAGACAAACGCTTTGTAAATAATCCTTTAGTGAGCGGCGAGGCAGCGGTACGCTTTTATGCCGGTATGCCCCTCACCACTTTAGATGGACAAAAGTTAGGTACCCTTTGCGTGCTTGATGTTAAACAGCACAATTTAAATGAGCAGCAGCAACTGTTACTTAAAGTATTGGCCAGCCAGGTAATGAAGATAATGGAACTTAGGGTTGGACTAGAAATGCTGGAGAAAAATCAGAAGGAATTAGCCGAGCAAAAAGTGCTTATTAACGATGCAAATATAAGGTTGCGCTCATTTTTTGAGAGCTCGACAAATTTCCAGGTACTATTGGGCAAAGGCGGCGAAGTGATCGACTTTAATAAAACAGCTTTTAGTTTTATAAGAACTGTGCATAAAGATGAATTAAAAAGGGAAGACCAGTTTATAAAATATATACACCCCACCTTTACAGATACATTTATTAACCAGTACAACCTGGCTTTAGCAGGGCAGAAATCGGCTAAGGAAGGATCGACAGATTACGATGACATGGGCATAATATATTGGGAAGCCGCCTTTGAAGCCGCCCGTGACAAGAATAATGAGATCATAGGCGTATCTTACCTCATCCGAAATGTAACTGAACGTAAGATAAAAGAGCAAAAGATAATTTCACAAAACCAGTCGTTATTAAAAATTGCACATATCCAGGCGCATGAGTTCCGTGCGCCGCTCACCTCCATTATGGGATTGATGAGCCTCATAAAACAGGATGACTATAATGCCCCCAAAGAATATCTTCAGATGCTTGAACAGGCTGTTTATACACTTGATGGTAAGATCAGGCAGATCATAACTGATGTTGATACGACAGTTGTTGGTGACACGGTTGCTGTATATCAATAAATTCTAAACATTTCTAACTGGAAACCCCCGCGTAGAGACGCGATACATCACGTCTACTGATCATTTTATATAAAATTTATCTTTTCTCCAATTTGCTGCATTGTTAATGATATAATTGGCAACGTTTAGGTATTCTCTATTTGAGGTGATAATATGATCATGAAACCGCGCTTGCCAATCAAATTGAATATTATTTTTCCTGGCGTAAGTTGTTACTGATGATTTAAACCCACGAATAATAGATGCCAGGTTTTTCGCCTGCGGCCCAAACCTGTTTTTCATATCTGCGTTTGGATTGTCGTTCACATCACAGGTCGTAGAGACGCGATGCATCGCGTCTCTATCCGGATTTTTATCATATTCATTCGTGTTATATTGATTATCATCAATAAATATAATACCATGAAAATGATTTGGCATTACAATAAATTTACCCAATTCTAAATTCATATCTGGCCTCACTTCTTTGGTTTTAAGCCATTCCATTTCAACGATCTTCCCCAGATCATTTAATTCCATTTTATATTCAAGCTCAATGGATTGTGGTAATGCATTATCGGGTAGAGACGCGATGCATCGCGTCTCTACCCGATATCTCCGAAAAAGCATTCCCTGTTTGCGGTGCAAATGGTAATAAAATACATGCCATTATCGGCATAACTCCATGTTTGTAACCGCGCGGAAGGTATTCTGTATTTGTTTTTGAATAATTCGGACATGTCAATAAGGTTTTGACAAGATTAACAAATAATCCCCAGAATTTATTGCAGATACCTTGCATGGCAGAGACGCGATGCATCGCGTCTCTGCGGTGGTTTATGGGATTTTTATGATCGGTACATTTTTTCTTCGAAATTAGAAAGACCAGTGATCTTGCACAGCACATTTCCCATTTCCTAATCCCCCAACTTTTTCACAATTTTACCGAAATCATAAATCTTCACCATGAACTATTGGCTCATAAAATCAGAACCCGAAAAATACAGTTGGGAAAAATTTAATAAAGATGGCCGGACCTTTTGGGATGGCGTACGCAATTATACAGCACGGAATAACCTGAGAGCGATGAAGGAAGGCGACCTGGTGCTATTTTATCACAGCAACGAAGGCAAGGAAGTAGTAGGCATTGCCAAAGTTGTAAAAGAGTGGTACCAGGATCCTACTATCGATGATGCGAATTGGGTGGTGGTTGACCTTTCGCCCGTTGAACCGTTGAAAAGCCCCGTTACCCTGGCCGCGATAAAGGCCGAGCCCTCGTTAAAAGATATACAGCTTGTCCGTTTGGGCCGGTTATCAGTGGTTAGTCTGAAAGCGGAAGAATTTGATAAGATTGTTGCAATGGGGAGTTGATACTGTCTGAACCATGATTTGCCTGATTTCAGGATTACATGATTGTTTTGAAAGTTGTAATCATGCCAATCCATTAATCCCAAAAATCATGGTTCAGACAAATTATCGCAATGACAAGCGGATTAAATTTACAGGAGCATTAAAACTATTATAAATGTCGCTTCACAGGCTACCATTAACCCTCAACTATTTTGCATGGATAGCCACTATTTCGCTTATCTTTTTTATCACTTTAAATTCAAAAGCCCAATCCCCATTCAAAAACTTCGGGAGTTTATTTACTACGCCCAAAAACTATATTATTAATTATACAAAGCAGCCTCCGGTAATTGACGGCGATATAAACGATGCCTGTTGGCAGCAGGCCCAATGGACGGATGATTTTGTGGATATTGAAGGGGATTTAAAACCAAAGCCGCGCCTGCAAACCAATGTAAAAATGCTTTGGGATGATAGCTGCCTGTACATTGCCGCTCAAATACATGACCCAAACGTATGGGCCTATTTAAAACAGCATGACGAAATTGTATTTCATGATAACGATTTCGAGGTTTTTATAAACCCCAATAACACCACGCACCAGTATTTTGAAATTGAGTACAACGCGCTTAATACAGTTTTCGATCTGTTTTTAAACAAGCCTTACCGTAACGGCGGTAATGCCATGATCAACTGGAATGTGGAAGGTTTGCGGTCGGCGGTTAAGGTGCAGGGTACAGTAAATGATCCTTCGGATACCGATAAGGGCTGGACTATTG
>Ga0302221_10002278_pt1 | contig 12039 bp, 3 predicted proteins | sample II_Palsa_E2_1_FD_193517 | JGI IMG/M metagenome (GOLD analysis project Ga0302221, IMG submission 193517) | Peat permafrost microbial communities from Stordalen Mire near Abisko, Sweden - II_Palsa_E2_1 | ecosystem: Environmental > Terrestrial > Soil > Palsa > Peat permafrost | place: Sweden...
CTTTATATTTTGTAATTGTATAATCGATTTCCTTTTAATTTATCTTAAAAATAGCTACAATTTTGTAAAGTCATATGACTTGGCTGCCTTAATTGTTAGGCTGCCTTTAAAGGGGGAATTCCCTCTCTTATAGTAGCTTAAGTTTCTAGGCTTGAAACTTAAATTTTTTAAGTTCTTTAACTTAATTCTTTAATAACTCTTTTAAATTATTATCCTTTTTAGCCTTAAGGAACTTATCCTTTTGCGCATATTCTAGCTAATAAGCTAAATTCCTTAGAGGGCCCGGCTTTTTTGGATATCTTTAATAGAAATCTTGTAATGTGAAAAGACTATTACTTAGTAAAGAAGCAAGATATTAATTAAGATTAGAGTTTTATCCCTTTTATTTAGCCCGATATTATAATTTGCTATAAAGACGCTTTATTGCTAATACTTCTTATACCTTATACTCCTCTTTGCCCTCTTATACTTTTATTAGTTTGTATTCCGGATTAGTTTAGCTAAGTAATAAGTTTTTAGGGTCTTTGTATAGCTTTTTAGTATAAAACACTAAGTATACTTTAATTGATTTTAGTAATTTAAGCTTAAAGGAGTGCCTGATTTGCTCTAAAATCTTGTATAAGCTATTTATTTGCTATGCTAATTTATGGCTTAGTTAATTGTTTTTTAGTGCTTTATTATAATTTAGACTTTATCTCTTACTCTAAAATCTATTATGCAATAGTATTTATTTACTTATTTTGTATATTATTCTTGTAATTGTGTTATATTCCCTTAAGTAATACTTTAAGATTTGTGCAATTGTTTTATTAAAGCTTTAGCTTTTATATAATTTAGTTTCTCTTTAAGCGTATTAGACTTTAGTTTAATAAGTATATCTTAATCGAATGATGTATGCAGTTTGTATCCCTTTTTAGTAAAGAATAAGGATTAACTAGTAATTTTATATTAAAGGGCAGTTTGCTAGTAATTTATAATAGCAATTTATTTATTTTAATTATCTTAATAATAGTTAATATAAGGGCGTAACTGTTAATTAAAGTATTAGTTCACGATTTTTGTTTATTTATTTATTTGCAGGTAATTTGTAGTTAATAACTTAAGCTTTACTTTAATTTATTTGCAAAACTTGTTCTAGAAATTTAATATAAATTAGGGGCTTTAATTTGATATAATTAACTTTAAAATGCTAATATGCTATATTATATGCAATAAGAATAATAGAGCTAGTTTGTAAGCTATAACTATATCTTATACAAGTATTGTGATTAGTTGTTTTTTTAATTTATTTACAAATATAGCTACTATATTATAGCTAGCTTTACTTTTAATGCATTTCTTAAAATTGACTATAATATGCTACTAAGGCTGATCTAAAATAGGCAAAGGATGCAAGAACCTTAGTTTTTTATCCTTAAGAATATGCAAGTGCTAACAAGTATAATAATTAGCTTGGTATTAATTAATATCTTTCTTCTAATTTGGCTAATAATATTGTTGCTATAATAAATGACGTAGTTTAGTTTGTCTTAAGTGCTTTAAAAGGGGCTAGTTGTGAGCTTTGCAAATAATTATAGTGTGCAGAGACATCGCAGGGCACGTGATGCCGCATTAACCAACCGAAGGGTATAAAATCGTACCTAAAACCTAAAAACCTTAGCATGGAACAATACAATCGTCATATCCTCATAGCTCTACGAACCTCCCGTCTTTTCTGGTGCCTATTCTCGGAAATTAAGGAGTGCTAGTGACAGAGAACATTCGATTTATTGCATTAAAATTTGGCGGTCCCTTTTAGTAGGCTATATTGCGATTCCTTAGTCTACTTAACGCGTTTTTATAGCTATTGCTTTGTTTTCGCTATTTACTACCTTTTAAGGTCTAAAATATAGTTGTATATAACTTAAGATCGCACCTTTTACCTCGTTAGTTTTAAGTGTTTGCAAATCCTTGTATAGTTCTAGATTTGCGGTTTATTAGGTTACCTTTATTACGTGTTTAGCATTTTGTATCGTATTTATCCTACTTAAGGTCGCGCATCGCCGATATCAAGTTCTTTTACGATAACCGTTAATCGAATCCTTTCGAGCCTTCTTAGGATTACAATTTTATACGATTCTTATAATTATACCAAAAATCCTTTACATTCGATCACGCTTTTATGCGAAACTTTTAAAGTATTTTGTTTACCCGATTTACTTACAAAAATATTCTAGCGCGAAATTTACGCCAAAATTAGTTATATTAACTATAATACTAATAATTATACGAACTTACAAACTCGCGTTTATTCGACCCTCGAATAAAGAGAAAACAAGTCTCGAATTTTATATAATTACATTTACTTGTATAACAAAAGAAACGCAAGCTTATACGACTAAAATTACTTGCTTCCTCGTTACTTGACACTTCTAAAATCGACCCGATATTAAAGCAATTGCAATACTAGTTAGCCTCTATTAACTTATCTACAAATGGTTCTTTAGCTACTTTTGCTTTTATATTACCTTTACTTGAATCCTTTCCTATTATCGAATAACCTTCACTTTTAGCTATAGCTAAAACATATAATATGCCGATCGCGTAAGGAGAGGCAATTGCTAACCGCGTACATGAGTATAATAGCACTCGCTTTACTTCCTCTTTTATTCGATAAATTAAGGCTACATTTAAGGGTGTCGGCATCGATCCTCTATCCTTAAATTAATAGATTTTTGCTATTAAACTGCGAATTGCATAAAATGTTACTAATATTATTAAGGCTAAAGATAATATTATAATAATATTTGAGAAGGCTAATAAAGCTATATAAGAAGATGTTAAGATAATAACTAATTTCCTTAAAGAGCAATTCCCGGTTATTAGTTTTATAACTACTAAAGCTTTAGCTAATATACAAATGAAAGAATTAGCTTAAAAGAAGGATAAGTCTATTAATAAATACTATCGTCGATCTTAGGGTCTCTTAACAAAGCTTAGCACTATAAATCGCAAGAAGGATAAAACATTTATAAGAAAGGCAAAGGCTATAATATTAAAGGAGCTAATTGATTATTTTATTAGTGGATTATATAATAATAAGCTCCGATAGTCGATTTGCGATTTAAATAATTAGTATAAATGCGATGCTATATAAAAGGTATACGATTTAGTAAATCGGAAGTTTATAATCCTTAAGCGTAAGGAGGAAGAGGCTACGAAGAGCAATAATAAGGCTAAGGCTAAGTTATTTGATAAGGTGCTTAAAGGTAAATTTAATAATCTTATAAAGCTATAGTCCTTTATTATATAAGCCGATGCGTTACTTAAGGGACAAGGACTAGTTCCTCAAATTCCTCAAGTCCTTTAGTAATAGCAAAATCGACGAAATCCGAACTAAAATCCGAACTAAAACTACTAATAACCTTAAAATTAAGGATTTAATCCGAATTTAGTCTACTAATAATATTAACTTACGACTTTACCCCTTAATATAGGAGATACCTTAGCTATTCCTCCTCGATCTAACTCTTAAAACCCTTTTATAAATAGAATTAAGGTATAAAGTAGCAAAGTACAAGGCATTTTATACTATACTTGCAATTAATTGGGCTATATTTATAGCTAATGCGCGAATATAAGCTTATTAGATTAGGAGTAAGCTATTTTTAAGACTATAGTATAGCAAGCTTTATACCGATTAAGTGTATTAATAGGACCCTTATCGGCCTTTATATTTGCAAACTTTATACGAATTTAAAAGCAATTGATTCGGGGTAATACTAATAAGTAATATATTAATAAGGGTAAGCAAAACACTAATTCTAAGGAGCTTTATAATTAAAGCAAGGGCTATTAGCAATATACTTTACCTCGAACCTAATAGCTTACTTTACTATAACGACTTTAAATAACTTAGCAAAAATATTAAAATATAAATAATTTATTTGCTAACCTTTAATCGAATATGTTTAAAGCTAAATTGGCTAAGTATTATACGGATAATAAGGATGATATAAAGGAAATTAAGGCTTAGTTATATCTAATAGAAACCCGATTTAATAGAAAGCGCATATAAATTATAAATAATAAGGACAATCTTGTTATATAAACCTCGATTTTAGCTTAATCGGTTTTATCTTAGCGTATTATAAAACTAAAAAAACCGTCTAATAATAAATCGACTAATTTATTAATTTAATTATCGTTTCCTTTAATAAATACACAATTTACTTTCTTATTTGCTCCGACACCTTACTTGGCAACTAGTACAAATTATAAGCTTAAGAAGAAAGAGCGTAAGAAACGCAATACTAAGCAATTGAAGGAGATTTAAGGTTATAAAGGATAAGGTCCAATTAATTACTTTAATCTTTTGAGACATTTTATTATATAAATCAACTTTATAAACCTTGCGCAAATGTCTTTTAATTTTGCAAAGAATATACGATCCTTAATTACCCGTGTTAATAAAAAGAAGTTTAAGAAGAAGAAGACCTCTAATTATATACCCCTAGTAGTTAAAGAAGTTAAAGAAGAAGAAATCCTAGTAACTAAAGCTATAGTCGAATCGAATACGACTAATAATCTTAGAACTACTATCGAAGCTAATATAGCAAATATTTCACTTAAGCATATCTCTTTTTATTAAAAATAATTACAAGATACTCGTATTACCTTACTACCGGCTAATAAGAAAGCTTTTCGACTCTTAAGATCGATTTTAGTTAATGTAAAGGGTAAAGACACTAAAATTTTACTAAATCTTAAGCTCCCTTAAGCCGACTAAGGCTCGGATTTGAATGTGGTATTATCGGTTATAGCAAATCGACTAAACTTAGCACAATATTCGATAAAGGATACGAAGCTACAATTTAATATAACTATAGCTAATAGCACTCGTATAAAACTTAAATACTTTATACGATTTTGGTTTAGTGTAAAGGGTGTATAGCGTAAGGTTAAGGCTACAATTCGACAGTTTACATATAATAAGGACTATATAATTCTTATAGGACTTCCTTAGCTATATAATGTTAAGGCAATCATTAATATGGGCAATTTTAATATCCAAATTAGTAATCTTAGCATAAGTAACTAGCTAGTTATTATATAGTCTCCATTATTTATAAAGTCTACTAAGCATAGCTTATTGCTTATTCTAGCTAAGACTCCAAATCATTAGTTTGCGCGATTATCTATAGCTTATTGTTAACTTATTAAGAAGCTACTATTAGTTTCTATATCGGAGACAAAGCTTAAGCTTAAACATTAATCGGATATAGATAATAATTCGAGTATAAAAAGCGGAAGTGATTTTATAGTATTAGACGACGACTCTTTAAAGGAATCATTTGACGACGACAACTCTTTAAACTAGAGCGTCCCTAGTATAATATAAAAGTACTAGGAAAATCCACTTACTTCGAACTTAAGGAAGTTCTAAAAAGCTTTATTACAATTGTAAACTTTATCGATTTACCAATTCTTAAAGGGTTGTCACATAATTGCAAAAATCTTAGAATCGAGCTAATTTATCTAAAAACGCAATTAGAATTATTTATTGCTTAACTTATATGCGATTTACTAGTAAAATTAAAGCCTTTAATTAGCTTGCATTTACTAGTTTTACTAGAAAAGGGGTTTTACCGAGGTTTTCCCGAATAAAACTTACCTTTTATACTTGCAAATAAAGTCTTACTATTTAAAACTAATTTAATTAATTCTTTGGAATATAATTGGCCTACTTATATTATAAACCTTTATATAACCTAAAAGCTATTAAAACATAAAAACCTTAAGGTTTTTATTACCTTAGCGACTGTTTCCGCATATATTATACTCTTAAAGGCATTTAAACTTACAATCGAAAACTCGAGTTAATTTATAAACGAAAACTTATATAATTAACCTTATATTATAAGCACCGATACACAATATCGCTATATGCAAAATTAGTCTATTTCTACTAATTTCCTTATAACAAGACAACTTATATAGCGCTTACTAGCACAAGATTCTAATAAAGTTATTAAAGCATAGTTTGCGTAGTCCCAAGTATAAATTGGAGCTATTTGCCCTTAAGATATAGTACTAAAAGTCAAACGATTAATATACACTTATCGATATATTAATGCTATAGAGTTAAAGTATATTCCGCTTACTAATTTATACACATATCGGGTACGACTTAAACTTAGAATTATAATATAAAAGCCGACTTACAAATTAAGATATACACCTTAATAGGAGTACTAGTTAAATCGAATTATCTAAGAAGGAATGCAGTGTGGCATATACAAACGAACTATCCATTTATCACGCAAGAGGCTCTCTAATTAAGGGGCAAATGCAGTTGTTATAAATAAACTAAAGGCTAAACTTAATAAACTAAAACGCATTACATTTAACTATAGCCATATGCATAAGGATATGCCGGTATTATTTCTAAAACTAGCTTAAGAGGTTTATAATTATTTATCCCTCTTAAGTTATCGGTATTATACTTAATTTAACGTAAAGTATGCATATTAGGCCTTACTTATTTATGAGGATAATAGGCATGTATTCGCATTTTATATTCCTAGTATTGGCTAACTTTAACTTACTCGAATGCTACAAAGTTTATAAAGTGCGGGTTTTTTTATAAATAAAGTAATATTTATAGCCTTAAGCCCAATTTTACTATTATTACTAGAACTATAGTTACCCGATTATAATAGTTTAGAGCCTTTACTCTTAAGTTCCGATTTAGTTAATAGCGCCCCTTATATTAAGTTTTATATAAATAATATCTTTTTTAGCAAAGAGAGCCCTTAGGAAATGTATAAATTTTTACAAGATTATTTACTCTTACAAATCGAATAGTTTATACTAAAATTATTATTCAAAAAACTGCAATTATTTTGCGACGAAATTTGCGCCTTAAGGCTTATTTATAAAATCGGAGGAATTATGTCGATAAAGCCGGAACGAGCAAATTGAATTCGTCACTTCCTAGTTCTTACAAACTAAACAATAATACAATCCTTCTTAAGATTAGTGCAAATAATACGACCTTATTACAAGAACTTTAGTGAAATTGCATGCCCGCTTTCACGCCTTACTAGTAATATAAAATAGCAATAAGGAGCCTTTAAGCAATTAGCTTTAAATTTCCTTAAAGAAAAATGCTTTACAATTATTAAATCACATAGTATTAATCCGCGATTCGGCGTATAGATATATACGGATGCATTAAGCTATATAATTAGGTGCTATATTATACAAATATAGTATCTATAAAGAAAGTTTACAAGTTATAAGATCGAGGTTCCTATTTAATACGATTTTATACTTCTTAAGGGTCTTAAACGCAATTATAGAACCTACAAGCGTAAGCTTTTAAGAATAATCACATTTGCTTGCAAATATTAGTAGCTTCTTATATCTAAGGAAGAATTTGTCATTCTCACAAATTATAAACTATTAACCTTATTTAAGAACTCACATCTAATTTGAAGCATTTATGCTCGGTAAGCTATTAAATTAAGTGCTATAAACGTACAAATCGAGTATATTAAAGGCAAGAGAAACAAGTAAGCTAATACTTTATCTTATACGATTTTTTTAGACTAAGAATGCAAGTCCGACAATATACTCGATTCTTTAAATAATATATTAACTAATTCGGAGGGTAAACCCTAATAAGTATAAAAGGATAAAAAAGGAGGTTATAAAAAACTCTTACGTTTACGCACTAAAAATTGTACTAAGAATTAAGGTTATACGTTCGATTTATCAATCTTTGCCGCCGAAATATCCAAAATTACTACAAAATCCTATATAAATATAAATAGCTTTTTAGCCTATTTAAAACAGCTTTTGCAAAACTACGAAGTTAGTGTCTTTTTAACCACTTATTCGAATAATAATTAGTTTACCGATATTTACAACTTTGTTATTATAGCCCGATATCCTCCAAATATAGACTAGGTTAATAAATTAGCATTTTAGAAGAAGTGTGCTCGGTATTCTATATACAAGGGCGTGCTATTTGTTTTTATAAAGGGTATACAAAAGCGCTATATATCGTAAAAGGAAGTTAGTAAAGTGCTAAAAGCAGCTTATAATTTGGAAGGTTATTAGCAGTTACGCCTTACTATAAAGAAACTGCAACTATATTATTAGCTTAAAATAGTAAAGGACGCCGCCGACTACATCTTAAGTTGCATTTAATATACTAAGTATAAAATTGCACAAAGATCTTAAAAGCTATCCCCGATTATTATCAAAGAACCGAATGTCCTATTTAATATAGATTTCATTAGTCCATTTCCACTTATAAAAGTTAGTGTCGAGGAACTAGTAAAGTTATGCTTCCCGCAATTGCAACAAAATATAAGCTTTACCGCAAAAATTAATATACAATTCACCGGTTAGCAAATTAATAATTAAGGATTCTTAGTTTTTACTATAGTCCTAGTTATTGTAAATTACTTTTCGAGGTTTATTTAAGCATTCCCTTATACAACTACCGACTAATACGAAGTAATTTGATGTGTTTTGTGGCTTATTAGTTATTATAAAGCACTAGTTGCTTTTTATATAGATAAAGGCTCTTACTTCGCGGGCTAAAAGATCCGCGACTTCTTAAATACTTATAATATTAAATGGATTCTTGCACTTGTCAAAGCTAAGAAGGCTACTAGCATAGTAGAAATGTGTAATAATTTGTTTAAGAAGGTAGCAAAGAAAGCTTAAAAGAACCTTAATAACTAGCTATTTGATATATAACTATTAGCTTTTAAGGTAAATCGTCGGGAAATCGAATACTTAAAATTCTCACTATTTAAGGTCCTAAAAGGATATTAACCGCCTTTAGCTATCGACTTTATTATTCTATTATACATATGCAAAGAAATGCAAGCTACTATTAATTTAAAGGCTAATCGAGTCGAGTTATTTACTAAAATCACAAAGAACAATTAAGTTAAGGCTATCTTTTAGCATTTAGCTAATAGGGAGGCCTAGCGTATACAAGTTATTAAAAGGACGAATTAGCGAAAGAGAGTAATAAAGGATCGGCATAATTTAAGTGTTAAGAGCTAAGGACACTTCACCCCCGGGGACCTAGTTATATTATATAATAGCAAGTCTGCGAAGAAGAAAATGCACCCGGTATATAAGGGTCCTTTTGTTGCTATTAGGCTAAGAGGATTTTATAGTAAATCATATCACCTCTAACAAGTTAATAGTATAACTATTCTTAAGTCTTTTTATAGCGACTACCTTAAGCCTTTCAAGCTACAAACTAGCTATTTAGTAACTAGTTATAAACAACAATTACCGGCATATTAAAACCTTCGTGCAAGGAAAGCAAAACATAAGCTGCCAAAATCGATCTGTAAAGGTGCTAAAGCATAGTTATTAAAGGACTAAAAGGTGCATATAAGTCTTGTTTCTTATACTTCCTATTAAGTTTATAAAATCGTGGTTTATTTGGGTGATATTCGGGCTTATAGATAAGCTCTATAAAAGAGGAGAATTATGTACGATTATTATAAAGGCTATTATAGGCCTAAGTAAAGGAACTTTAGGGTAATGCTTTGGGGTGGAAAAGTTTGCTATTTTGCGTATAAATTAAGGTTGCGCTAAGCACGTGACTCTTTAGGGGTGTTTGTACAGAACTGATATGGTTTAAACTAATTAGGGTGCCGGAATGCTATTGCGAATAGCTTCATTTTTGCCTAAACGAGGTATGATGTACGCAACGATGCTCGGGGGCGAGCAGTAAGTGGTATGGGTCTAGAGATAGCGCAGGGCACGTGATGCCGCATTGACCAACCGAAGGGTATAAAATCGTACCTAAAACCTAGAAACCTTAGCATGGAACAATACAATCGTCATATCCTCACAGCTCCACGAACCTCCCGTCTTTTCTTGTGCAATAGCATTTTATTTGTAAGTATATTATCTGGTATATATAACTTCTTATATTATAATAATAAGCTATCCTTTAATTGCTAAGTCTTTTCCTATTCAAATTTTGCTTTTATATAAAGCTTTACTAAGTTGGGGGATATTCGGTTAGCGTTTAAGATCTTGTTGAGTAGCTAAATGCTATTATATAGCTAAAAGGTAAAGTCTATTATAAATTTTAGTTCTTGCGCAAGTACTAATTCTAGTTCTTGTTTTAGTTCTAGTGCAAGTTTATAAGGGCCAATTATAAGTCCTTTATAACTATAAAATCGATCTTAGTTTAAGGGAGCAAAACCTAAGTTTTATACTCTTTTATAACTTTTCCTTATTCTTTCACATCCTTATACTTCTTGCTTAAAGCATTTACTTGTTTATTTGACTTCCTTGCCCGGTATATAAGCTTAAAATAGAACCGGGATAAGTATTTTGCCTATCTTGCTTGCTATGTAAATAGCTTCTTTGTAATTATAAAGTATTCGAGTGCCTTATAATCCGAATAAACTAAAAAGGGATTATTAGTTTGTATTCCTTCTAGTTTAGCTCGCCATTGCTCGAATGCAAGGATAATAGCTAGCATTTCTTTATTATAGATATTGTAATTAAGCTAAGCTAGTTGCATAGTTTTTAAGAAATAGGCTATAAAGTGCTATAGCTTATTTTCCGGTTCTTGCTAAGATAAGACACTTGCTATAACTCTATTTAAGGCATTTATCTTTACTATTATAAGTAAATCGGGCTAATAATATTATAAAATTAATACTATAAGTATAGCTTGCTTTAACTAGTCAAATGCGGACTAGCAGCTTATAAATTATAAGTATATAGTTCCTTTACAAGTAAGTTTGTTTAATAGTTTAGCAATTTGTCTATAATTTATAATAAACCTCTAATAAAAGTTGCAAAAACTTAAAAAGGATTACATGCCTTTAACTATAATTGGTTCTTTCTAATTCTTTATAATAGTAACCTTCTCCGAGTTTACTTTAATACTATTTGTAGAAATAATAAAGCTTAAGAACTTTGTACAAGTAATATTAAATTTTAATTTCTTAATATTGACTTGGAAGCTTACTTAGCATAGCTATTTAAGGACTTTTCATATATGGCACTTATGCTTTAAAGGATCCTTTAAATAAATAATAATATTATTCAAATAAGTAGTGCAAAAGTTATTTAAGTAGTCGAAAAGGATATTATTTATATATTGTTAATATATAGCAAGTCTATTAGTTAAACTTTCCCATAAAACTTTGCCGTTATAAGACTTATAATAAGTACAAAAAGTAGTAAATTCTTCGGAATTAAGGTTTATTTAAATTTTCTAAATATTTAATAAATATTTAACTTTATATAAACCTTTACTTTAGCTAGTCGGGCAATAGTCTTATTAATAAATAGTAATAGGTATTAATCCTTACAAGTAAGGTTATTTAACTTCTAAAAATCGACGCAAAACTATAAAGATTTGTTAGCTTTTTTAATAAATAGTATTAGAGATGTAAAAAGTAATTAGCTAGCTTCGATAAAACCCCGATATAAGTTCTCTTCTAAAAATTGCTTTATTTCTTTAAGCTCTTATATAAACTATTAGTATAAAGGAGAATATCCTATTTTACTAATATTAAAGTCTTTAAGCTAAATCTTATAATTGTATAGTTGATATAGTAATAGTTTATTTGATATTATCTTTGAAAATATATCTGCAAATTCCTTAAATTCTTTTAGCAATATCTGCTATAGCTATTACAATTCGGTTTTATAAGGTTATTAAGCTATAAAATCTAATTTTGCCTTTAGTTCTTGCCTTTATTTATAGTCTTTAAGCTTATAGTCTACTTTGTATAAAGACAATAAGAATAAGGTGTTTTTAGAGTATTTGAGGTTTATATAAAATGCTCAATAGCTAATTTTGCAAATATTAATAATTCTTTCGGGTTTCTCGATTATAAGTTGCTTGTGTAGCTTAAGCTTATTAGTTCGACTATATAGCTTATTATATATGTCCTTATATTATTATTCTTAATTAGTCTTTTAAGTTATTTGCAATTCGGGCTTAAGTATAGCTTTAAGTCTTTAGCTATCCTTTGCTATAAGTTCTAT
>Ga0302221_10002279_pt1 | contig 12036 bp, 2 predicted proteins | sample II_Palsa_E2_1_FD_193517 | JGI IMG/M metagenome (GOLD analysis project Ga0302221, IMG submission 193517) | Peat permafrost microbial communities from Stordalen Mire near Abisko, Sweden - II_Palsa_E2_1 | ecosystem: Environmental > Terrestrial > Soil > Palsa > Peat permafrost | place: Sweden...
AGGATATTTAGCAAAGATTAAGTATACTAAGAAAGGTAAAAGTATTTAATTGCAATTAGTAAATTTATAAACCCGAACGCTTTGTAGTCTATTAGTAACTCTCTTAGTAATGTTAGTTTTCCCGGGTATTACTAGTTTACTTGGTATTCCCCTTATATATCCTTGTATATATATAATAGAAGTGTTTAAAGATATAAGAAGTAAGTAAAGTTTGTAGGATTTGTAATAAATTCGAGGATTTTAAGAATCGAGAATTGAAGATAGTTGCTGTCGACTAGATTAAGAGGACTATGCAAAAACAAGCTATGTTTGCTATTCTTAAATAGCTTCTCTATAGTTAGTAAAGATAATCCGAATAAAGCCGGGTTTACATCTATTTAAAGTTGTCTCCCTCTTCGACTAAAGTAAGCAAAAAGGGCCCAAAAAGCAACCAGGGTTATTATTTATCAAGATAATCCTCCTTAATTCCTTTTAATTTATATATATAAACTAATTAGTGTCAGTCTACTTGTAACGCGTAGCATAGCACATATTTGTGATATGCAATTGCGTTAGTAAGTGGTTAATTAATTAAGAAGGATATTAACAATATAGTGTTAATATACTTCCTCGGCTACCTAATCCGGACTAGTGACTAGCGCTGTTACATGACCTGAGGTCACGTGACCTAAAACTAGTGAATGCAAATATACCAACACTTTATTAAGTATAGTTGCTAAATAACGCCTTAAGCTATAATCTTTCCAATTTTTAACTTGTCTTTATATACAAGTTAGCACTTTTAGCTAACTTACTCTTGCTTGGCTTTTTACCCTTTCTTGATGCTAGTTATAAATGTAAAGAATTTAAATTCTTTGCAAAGACTAGTGTATATTATCCTTTTAATCTTTTTAACTACTTTTAATTATTTTAAACTTAATAATAATATAAATTTACTCTTTACTTTACTCTTTTCGGTTAATATAGCCCCTTATTAAACGAAACTAAACACTTGAAAGGTTAAGTAGCAACTTTTATAACTAAAGGACTAAAGTAAGCCATTTGTCTTTGTTATTGCGTGCTTTAATTAATTTAATAAAGGAAGTAGCTTTAAAGTATTAAAAAATAATAATTACAATTACTTTATTAAAGTGTGTATTTATGCAAGAATACTAAATAAAAGCACCCCCTTTTTTCCTTATTTAATACTCCCGGCAAAGAGGCATATTACTCTTTTATTATATTGTTTTATATTATTAACTTAAGTCAAGTTACTTTAAGTCCCTCTTTAAATTAAAGATCGAAAACGAAAATAAGCTTAAGAATCCGAAGAAACCCCTATTTGCGCTTTATTTAAGAAGAACCTTCGAAAGAGATTACGAACATTTGTTATAAACTTGGCTTTTAAGGACATACTTGGCTAGTTAATAGCTAATAATATTATTAATAATAAGATTAATTTAATAGATTATTAGATTAAAATAAAAAAGTAACTTAAAAAATGCTTTAAATAAGACAATTAAATTAGTAAAGATTTCGAAAAGGATAGCTAGCTTAAAAAATATTAGGAGCTAAAGAGCAATATAAATCACTTTCTTATAAAGAAGAAGTCGGCATCCTCGAATTGCAATAAATAATTAAAAGCTAAAAGATGTTAAAAGTGCCTTATATTAAAATGCGCATTATAAAATTGTACTTGCAACTAAAGGCAGCTTTATAAGCGAATCCGAATTAAGTATTATAGCTATAAACAAGAGCTTATGCCGGACTTTCTTTAAGATTAAGCAAACATTTCTTAATAATTCCTTATTTTACAATAATTTATTCGAAAAAACTTGCAAGATAATATAAAACAAAAATAAAGCTAAAGTCGTTTGTAATATTTTATTATTAATAGTCCCTTTTATAGAAATATTAGCTATATATAATGCTAAGCATTTTAAGATTTTAATTAAAAGTGTTAATAAAGGCTAAAATAATTTTATTTTAATTACTAAGACTTGTCTATAACCCGACTACTTTATAGCATTTAAGCGAGAAGCATTTATAAAAAATTGGCTTAAAAGGATTAAACCTTTTATAAGCAAGCTTACAAATACTTTTGTCTTTATAGCTATATACTTTATATACTTCCTGTTTTTAACTTATAAAGCAAAGTATAATGCTATAGCACTTAATATTGCAAATCGGCAAAATGCTTATAGTATAACAATAATAATAAAGGGTATTATCGAACTCTTTAAGCTAATAAAGCGCGAAAAGGAACTTTATCGAGAAATTTTTGCCTTTTTAATCTTGTATAATTACTAGATAATAAGGATTTATAGCTATTACCTTATAATTAAAAGAAATAAAACTACTTTCTACCATTATTTTATTTATATATTCGACTTTATAAAACTAAATAGCAAAGAGAAATAGATAGCATATAAGTTTATTAAAAGTGTTTATAATATATAAATATTAGCTTACTTTAAAAGAATTTATTTGGTTATTAATATATTATTACTTAATATAAATTTTAAAGTTTTAAAGCAATCCGAGCTAAAGGAATCTAGACTTTTATAAGGGTTAAAAAGCCATTATCTCTTTAACTAAACAAGTTATAATACTGCGTCTTTAGAGGAAGCTAATAGTTAATTAAGCTATATTTATTCGCGAGATGTTACCCTAAATACTTCCTTGTTTTAAAGGATTAAGGGGAGAGCATTTAAAAAGCTAAGGAAAAGGGGTTAACCTATAGAATTATACTAGTAAATAATAAGGTATAATAGTTATAAAGAATAAGAGGGATAAGTGTAAAGGCAAAGGAAAATAGGATATAAGCATCAAGCAATAAACCGATAAAGAAATACTACTTTAAAGTTGTTAGTATAATATTCACTTGTAAGTCACATGACCTTATGTCATGTGACAGCGCTAGTGCAAATCGGGTAGCCGAGGAAGTATATCCTACACTATAGTGTTAGATATCCTTCCTTCTAATTAATTATTTACCTACTAACGCAAATAGCATTCCACGAATACGTGACGGTGCTATGCGTTCTAGGTGGACCGACAAAAGTATTAAGATTATAATATTACTAAATGGCTTTAAGCTATTATAGTCTCTTAATTCCTTAAAGGATTGCAAGGGTAAAGTTATTCGGAATGTGTTAAGAGTTAGTTATATGCTAGATTATTTAAGATTAAAAATATAAAGTAATATATTTATAACTTTAGCTAATTTTATAATAGCTTTATTATTAATTAATTAATATGCTATGCATTAGCATATAATGTCTTTTGTTATAAAGTTTATATTTTAAAGTAATTAAGTAATAAATTCATTTTTATATAGCTATATATCTTTAAAGCTTATCTTATTATAGCTTAAACCCTTTTAATTTAATAATAACTTAATGCCTTTTAATTGTTTATATTTATTATTTATTATCTTATCTTTTATAAACTATTTATAGCACCTCTTTCTCCTTTTTACAACTTTATTAAGCTAATTAGGGTTAAGTCTACTTGTAAGAGGACGCTTATTTAATTTATAGCTAGATTATATCTTAGTGTATATATATAAGCCGAGTCCTATTATAAAGAACTTGCTAAAGATTTACTTTTAGTTTTCTTATATAATACGAAGATCGCGGCAAAAAGTCATGCGACTACAGGGCGCTCGGCCCCTGTAGGCCCTAGAAGACCCACTAAAGAGCCCTGTAGGCCCCACCACCTAATCTTCTAGCGCATAGCCCCTATATTTATAGGGACCAATTAGCGCCTAGCGGCCTTATGGAGATGCCACGAGAAGTGAGGATATAAATCAATTCAATAGACTGCCACCCGCTCTTGCTTAGCTTTTCATCCTTCCTTATACTTATTGCCGCCTTCTAATCTAATTATCTCTTTGATATGTACAAGTATCCTTTTAATCTATTCTTGAATCTTCTTTTGTGGCAGATCCTTTTAACACTTAAGCTATTGCTTCTTTAGCTTCTTTTTAGAAGAGGTAAGATTATTGCGAGTAGTATGCCTCTTTATTCTTTTACTCTTCAGGTCTTAATTTTCTATCTATTATTAATATTTAGTCCAATTTGCGGAGCGCGGAGAGCGCTAAGAACGACGGGGGTGAGATGGGGTGAGCGGCTGGCATTATAGGGCCCTAGAAATATAAGGGTTAGAGCCTATAAGTCAGGTATAGGCCCACTAAACTACAGGGGGCTTATAGTGGCAGTGAGGTGTGGGCCCTGCGGTGGCGCTATAGCGTACCTTTAGGGGCTTTCGGGGCCTGAGGCCCTGTAGTCGCATGACTTTTTGCCGCGATCTTCGTAGCATTATTTGTTTAAGTTTAATTATTAGTTACTAGTTTATACTTAAACAGCCCCCTTAGCCTTATAAGAATCTTTATTATTACTATTAAAGTCTAGATTGCTATAGCTTAAATTGTTATTATTGCTATTACTTAATAGCTTAACCTTTTTTAATATAAGTGCTTTAACGCTAATAAAGTAATCGGCCCCTCTTTTAATTTAAAAATAACTAGCCCTTATATAAGGTTGCTTTTTAAATTTTGTCAAATAGTATACTCGGATAGATCCTTTACTTTAATAAAGGAGTTTAGCAAAGATATATTCTTATAAATGGCCTTTGTTCTATATTTAAGCTAGATTTATATTATCTTTTACTTATAAAACCTTGCTCTTCTTTAGCTTTAATAGCGCTTAGTATATCTAAAAATGTATAATAGCATTGCAATTAATATTTAATATATTAAGATTAATTAGTAAATAAAGATGTTCCGAGATTAATAATAGCTTAAACTTAAGATCATATATTATATTATCTTTAATGTTAGTATATTTAAGGAAGCTTTTAAAAGGGCTACTTTTAATATTTAGCAATTAAGGCTGCCTTTAATACTATAAATAGGCTTTAAGAGGCTTATAAAGCATAATAGTAGCTAATATTAACAAAAGTCGATAAGCATTTGTAATTAATTTAAAGTTATATATTGTTAATCTCCAGTATAACGGTTGATAATTTTATAAGAGGGCTAATATAAAGCTTTAAAGTATATTTGCAAGAGGTAATTAAAGTTGCAATAAGCGCTAAGCGTAGCTTGTGTCTCTTTGCAAGTTATAAGTTGTTGTTGCTTGTATTACAAGCGTTGTAATTATTATTAGTATTTGTAAAATAGTTAATATTATAGCTAATATTTATATATATGTTTTAATGCCCTTGCTTTTGCGTTATAAGCTTACTCTTTATTATTAAGTTAGCTAAGGCAAAAGAGCTTTAAGAGGCTTGTAATATATAATAATGCTTATGATGCGCACAAAGCAGGGTGATGATATGAATTAGTAATCGATAAAGTTGTCTAATTAAGAACTAGAAAAGAAGGGAGGAGTGCTCCTATGATATAGGGTGCGGAGCGCCCCCGATTACGTGAGCTTAGTGCCTTAGGCTGCTATAAGCCCTTACAATTGCGACACATCCCTTAGCTAATCAAGTAATAACATTAAATAGATAAAGCTTACATTTTATGCGCGCACGCGTTTTTAAATATATAATTTGCTAGCTAATAAAATGATTAGATAATTTGCACGTTAAAGGCTTTGCAGTTGCTCTTGCATTAGCGCGTGCTATAGCTTTATAGCTCTTAATTACTAGGTCTAAGTCTATTCTTACTTAAAGCAAGCTCCTCTCCTAGTTTTTAGCTCCCTTTTTGTAATATAAACAATAGCGCGAAGCTTAAGGCCTCTTGCTAATGTTTTAAAACCCCGTTCGCGCACCTTTACTCGGAACGTCGCTTGCAAGATAGTATATTTCTTGCTCGACTTTATTAACGCGAGCTAATAACTTATAAGTAGCTATTATTATTCTTATTGCCCTTATTACTTGTATAACTCGTGCTACTCTTAAGACTTTTGCGCGTAATAAAGGTAAATTACCTTCCTCGAGTGATTTTGCTCTTATTAAAACCCCTTTTAAAGCTTAAACCCCGCAACTTGTAAAGGGCCCTTAACGCGATATTCTTTGCTTTAGTTATAATATGCTCGAAAACGATTTAGACGCGTCTTTAGCTAATTTAAGAACTAGTTAACTTTATACTCTTTAAACGGAGTAATAGTAGCTATTTCGACTTAATCGGCCGGAGCTCTTATTGCTAAAAATGCGCTTTAAGCTACTATTACAATACTCTTTTACCCTCTTGCGTAAGTATAGCTTTATAGTTCTTAAATAAGTTGCTAATTATAAATAAGATTATAAGTTAATCGTTTTTTGGTCTTATTTATAATTAATTACTTGCTTTAAAAGCTTGACAAGCTTTATATATCCGTTTATATTATGCTCGAAATCGCAAAATCAAACGGCGAGACTAGTAATAATAGTGTAAAGCTAGCGGCGGCTATATTTGTAATTAGTATAGCTAGACTAGCGGCTGCTACTCTTGAAGTTCTTGTTGTAGCTACTCCTCTTAAGCTTATTACTCTTGTAGTTCCTATTATAGCTCTTCCTCTTAAGCGTGGCGCTTGTAAAGTTGCGGGAGGTCGCGCGGCTAGCGGTACAAGTTAGTCTAATCGTATAAAGGGTATTTTAAGCGAGTTAATTAACTTAATAGTAAAGAAGTTTTAATACTTAAGAGCGTTACCTTATTTTTGTCGTGTAAATAAATAAAAATAAATAAATAAAATAATTTCCTTAAGCTATTTTACATTTTCGATTATCTTATATAAATCTTAAAAGTTTAATAATAATCGGAAGTATTCGAATTTATAGCGTAGCAAGTTTTTAGTTAATTTATTTGCTAGCATTTCCTTTATTAGTAAATATACTACTTAAAATACACCTTTTATATGCTTTTAGCATAATTATATATTTTAAATGTTAATATAGCGCAGCTTAATAGTAATTTTTTCGTTCTCTTTAACTATAAGCCTAATCGTTTATTAATTGTTATAAAAGATTGTTTATAGCTCTCTTAAATCGAGCTTAATATCTTTAAAGAGCCGTTAAAGAGCAAGCGTTTCTTTAGCTATATATTTAATAGCAAGCAACTTAGCCTTTGTTATAAAGGTGGTTATTATTAATTAATAAGTTACCTTTTATATAATTAGCCTTTTAAATAAGGATAAAATATACCCTTATAAGGATTATCGGGTATTTATATTGTCGGCATAAGATACGTTAAATGCGATTATTAAGTTAGCGTTATAGTGTTCTTTAAAGTATTAAATCCTTAAAAATCGCGTTTTATACAAGTATTTAATTGTCTAGTTAACTATTGCGTAATACTTAAGCTTAAAATTTATTAAGAATTAAGAAAGCAATAAAGCGGTATATGCTATATCTAGCTTAATTATAATTATAGTATAAAGTATTAAATTAACCTTTTCTTAATATTCTTTAACTTGCTTAAAAGGAGCTTATTTAGCGTATTTTTTAAGCTTTAAGATTAAGAGGGGAGTGCTTATATACTTTTTGTTAATTAAGTGGAATTTCTTTGTAATCTTTTTAATATATATATCGTATATAAGCTAAAGCTTCCGCGCAAGTTAATCTTTAATTATACGAACTTTTAAGAATTACTTTACTTCTTTTATTAAGTAAAGAGCGTAAGCCGCGTTAATTTTTGCGATAATCTTATTTGCTAATAATGCTTTGTTGCTCTTATAAAATATTACTTATATATTATCGATATAAAATAGAATAAATACTTTATACTTTGGGTTTATATATATATATAGCTTTTCCTTATATAGCTTAAGCCTTATCCTAGTTAAAGTACTTGCAAATTTGTTATATTAAAGCGCTAAGGAGTCTCTTAACTTATATAAAGCTCGATCGATTTTAGCGTATATATTAAGGATTTTGAATTTGTTAAAGAGTTAACACGCTACTAAGAAGCTTTTAACTAGTCTCTTCGCGTTTATAAAGGCGTTAATCACATCGAATTGCTTAATCTCTAAATCGAAGTAAGCTATAATAGCTATAAATATTTTAAAAGAGCGCGTTATAAGTGTAGTCGCATAAGTCGACAAAATAGAGTTCTCCTCTTATAAATTACCTTATATAATAATCCTTAATCGGCACTTTATTAGGTAACTATTTAAGTTATATTTATATTTAAATACCTATTTTAAAAGGATTAAGTAAGTTATTGTTTTATTATGCGAGATTACCCTCTAATAATCTTTAAATTTAAGGTTCTTAAGCTCGAGTATTACATCTTGCTTAAAGAAAGCCCCGAGTAAGTGCTTTTTTAGATTATTTTAAGACTTTAATTCTTTTAGGAAATTGTTTTAATAAATGCAAGGGGTTTTGCCCTTAAGAATATCTTTATCCCTTAAGCTTTAGTTTTATAAAATCGATATTATAATTATTATATATATTATCTTATACTTTATACTTGTATTTGCGTTTCGGTTGTGTAAATAGCTTATTAGTACTTTATTATAAGCCCTCTAAATTGCTTTATATTAAATTTTAAGCTTAATCCGGTAATAAAGTCTTTCCTTTTCTTTCTTTAATTAAGTGCACTTCCTTAACAAGTTTTAAAAGCTTATTAGCCTCTTTATTAATTAAACTAAGCACTAGTATTAGCTTAGCCGAAACCCCTTTACTCTTTTAAGTAAAACTTAATATATTTTTAAGCTTTAAAGTAAGATTCGGGGATATAAGTTTAATCTTTATTATAAGTTTTGCAAGTTTTATAAAAGTAAAGATTTTTACCCCCGAGTTTTGGCTACTTAAGGCCTTACTCGAGAGCTCCTTTATACCCCTTATAATAGGCGGGCTTAAAGTTTGCTCGGGTAAAGCTTCTTTATATAGTTTATTATTCTTAAAAATCGATTTAGCGTCTTAAATCTCCTCTTCCTCGATTAGTTTAATTACTTGCTTAATAATCTCAAGTAATTAGTTTATTACTTATTTAAACTCCTTTAAATAAGGGGTATCTTTGTCGAATGTTACATTTTACGTAATAATTACTCTCTTAAGCGTAAGAACTTAGATTTTATATATATTAGATATTATATAGCTAACTAAATATCCGATATACTTATAAGGATTAACTTTAAAAGCTCTCTTCTATTTCTTAACTTCGCGTTCTTTAATTAGTAAGTATGCTTAAGCTTTATATATGTAAATCTTATTCTAGTTAAGTCGGAAATTAGTTATTAAGCGTATAATAAGCGTAAAATTATATTACTTAAAATAATTTCGGAACTAAGCATCGAGAACCTTATTAGGTAAGCGCATATTATATGCATATAAGGGGCTCTTATTATATAAGAATATAATAGCGAGGGTTATTTTTGGCTAAAGGTCCTCTAAGAAACCTACTCTTACACGCATTTTAATCGACTTAGTTATAACTTCTTATCTTACGCGTTTAGCACCTTTATTAAGCTTATAAGTATATGTAAAAGCTAGCTCGATTTTAATGCTTGCCTCTTTAGCTTAAAGCTTATACTTTATATATCCCTTAATTGCAATAATAAAAGTGTTATTATCGTGCTATATTTTGTAAATTATAAGGTTAAATTGCCTCTTTACTTAATAATCGAAATCTTTAATTATATTAAATACCGAAATTAGAGATTTGTTTATAAGAATAAAGCTAAAAAGCTTTTTATTATACTTGTCCTTAATTATTAAGAGCTATTAAGCTTTATTATAGCCTTCTAAGAAGTTAAAAAGATTTTATAAAATTTAAAAAAATAGCTTTAAAGACCTCCTTTTAGAAGATTACTTTAAAATAACTTGTATTGCGTGAGTTATCGAGTAATACACGCACTTAGCTCTTATAATGCCCTTAATAATCACGTTTCTTGCGCTCTTAACAAGTGCTTATAAAGCCTTTAAGCTAAAGTGCTTTACTTGTATATGTTATACTTCTTTTAAATTGCTTTTTAGTTTAAAGTAGTCTTGCAAACGCCGGAACTTTGCTTTTACACTTCGTTCGATTGTTAAAAATATTAAGATTCTTGTTATACTTGTTAAAATTTCGGGAGAAACTTTAAAATAAGTAAAAAGTAGCTTAAATTTAAGAAATATTAAGTTATATATGCGCTTTAATTATTTAAGCATAACGCTCTTCTCTTTAGTTTTATATTAAAGCAAGTAGTTTAAGCTATAATACTAGACTCTTGCTTTATTTAATCGAGCTTCGGAAATTATATTAATATAAAATCCCTTAATAATTATAATATCCGATAAGGTTAAATCTTCCGAGTTTAAGCTAGCTACGCTATTTAAAGCCTTCTTAATTACCCTTTTGCCATATCTTAAGATCGGGAGGCTAAAGGAACTAGCTTCGACGCACTTGTTATAAGCTACTTTAATAAAAGACTTTAGCTCGAGCAATTCCTTGCTATTTATTAAGTGTATAGCATTATAATTGTCAAGTAGCGTGCTTGCGGAAAGTGAATATCTCGAAAAATCGAGCATAGCGTATACCTTTTACCCCGGGGTTAAAGTTATTAGGAGTAAGTTTATAAGAGTAATATTAATACTTCTTAGAAATTTCGATTCCGCTAATCTTTAGTCTTTTTTAAAACTATTACTAGTAGCTTTAAACGCTTAATCCTTTATTAAGCTAAGGATTATATTTATAATAATCTTAATCTTATATTTCTTTTTAAGCTAAGCTTTTAACCTCTTTTAGCGATTATATTAAATATTTTTCTTAATTGTCTTGTATTTTTTAGTATTAAGTTTATCTCTAATCTCCTTTTCGGATAATTTAATAATTGTAATTTTAAAAGTAGCGCAATTTTCAAGTTTTTAGTTATACTTGTCTTTAATAGTAGTAATATATAAGTACTTAAAACTAGTAATAGCAGTTTTAGGGTTTTATTTTGTTTAGGAGTCCGATCGGCTATTAAAGGTAATAAAAATCTTTAAAGCTTTAGTGCTTTTAAGGTCGAATCTTTTAAAGCAATAGCTAAGAAGACAATTTTATACTCTTTAAGCATAAGACACTCCTTGCTTAGCTTGTCTTATTTAATAAGATTTGCTAGCTTGCCGAGCGCTTAAGTAAAGGCTATCCTTTTTGAAATTGCAGTTAAAAAGTCCTTTGCTGCAAGCGTTCCTTCGATATTAATTAGCTTAAGCGCTTTAGCCTTCTTATAAATCCGTTACTAATTAGCTTATTAGCGCGCCGGGCTAATATTACTTTACTCGGCTTGCTTAAGGATAGCTTAATATTCTTGTTTTATTATAATAAGGGTACTTGTATTAATTAGCGCAAATTGCTTCTTTAAAGCTTAAACGGTTAATTATAAAAAGCGCTCCTTATTTCTAATAAGCTTTGTTATAGTAGTTAAAAGGATTAAGGCATCGATAGTTCTATTAACTTAGCTTTAAAAGTAATAATATCGGTTCGAGTTTATAGTTTATACGCTATAAGTAACTAAGTACTCTTTAAGAAGAGTAGTATATTATTCTTTGACATCCTCGAAAGTCGAGGGAGCAAGGGAAGCAAGTTATTTGCCTCTTTAAGTGTTTTCGCTTTACTAGTTAATTGCTAAAATGTAGTCTTATTATAATCGCTTATCTCTTCGTTTTATTAGTTATTCGAGTGTCGGAGGGACGTTTAAAGGCTCGATGCTAATATGAGGAGCATTTGGTTTATCGGGGTTAACGAGGTGCTAAATGCTTTAGAAGTTTGCTTAAAATTAGAGTTATATAAACTATATAAGCTATAATTGTCGATCCCTTAAAACGACTACGTACGCGACGCGTTACTTAAGTTATTCGGATACTATAATCGAGATCTTAGTCGAAGCTATAAAGTAATTAGTAAAGTGTATAATTTAAAGAAGTAAAAAGTAAGCAATTACTTACCTTATTATACAAATAAGCAAAAGCTTTAAGTGCTTACCGGGCTTATAACTAATACGCACAAAGCAGGGTGATAATATAAATTAGTGATCGATAAAGTTATCTAATTAAAAACTAGAAAAGAAGGGAGGAGTGCTCCTATGATATAGGGTACAGAGCGCCCCCGATTACATGAGCTTAGTGCCTTAGGCTGCTGTGAGCCCTTACAGTTGCGATAGCTTA
>Ga0302221_10002280_pt1 | contig 12034 bp, 6 predicted proteins | sample II_Palsa_E2_1_FD_193517 | JGI IMG/M metagenome (GOLD analysis project Ga0302221, IMG submission 193517) | Peat permafrost microbial communities from Stordalen Mire near Abisko, Sweden - II_Palsa_E2_1 | ecosystem: Environmental > Terrestrial > Soil > Palsa > Peat permafrost | place: Sweden...
GACTTGGTCTCGGTGGAGCATAATTGTTCTCCTCCAAGGCTTGATTATCGTTCTTTTGCTTCCAACGAGCGGGGTTCTGAGTGATGGATGGTCTATGGGTGGAAGTGGTTGGTCACATTCAAAGACAGAGACTGGTGGGGATATCAATGGCCTTTATATTCCAAGTGAGTAGAAATTGCTCAAAAGTCCTCAATGCTTTACTGATCGCGCTACAGCATCACATACATATACCCTCCTGACTCTCGAGGAGGAAAAGTATTTCCCGAACATGAGCTCGGATGTTGATCGAATGGACATTCGACACAACTGGGATATGCTCATGCCTCGTGAGTTATCTCCACTTTCTACACTGCGATATTTTGCTAATTGTGCCACAGTTGGCAGCGGCAGCGTAGCAATCCCAGACTATGAGCAATATCCAATGCTCGGAAAGCCAATAACAAATGACCCAATCCGCACAGGGCCACTGTTCGAGGCATCATGGACCCATGCTCTGCATTGTGTAGGCTTTTCAATCCTTTTCGAGACCTTCCGTACTAATAATCTTATAGCTATATTACTCGGTAGACACCTACCATCAGCTAGTGGTCAACAACAAGTTCGGGTTCGATGGAGAGAGAAACGATTACCATGCCGCACATTGCTTTGAGTATCTACGAACACAGATTCTTTGTATGGCGGATATGACTTTGGAAGGCTCACAGTCTGTTTTGGATGCCACAGGGGATGGACAAGCACACATGTGCCGAAATAGAGCTGAAGCTATTTCGTGGATCGAGGCACGAAGGGTGGATGATATACAAAGTATTGTCGGTCCCACAGCAGATGCCGAATAATCAACCTAACATTTCAACCTTGCTGCTGGTCGTTCCCTTAAAAATGCGTGTGACAAGTGGGCCATTAGTGCAACGGAATTTGGAGAGCTTCAATTCCTTGGTATCTTCGATCGACATTGTGAATCGTTACTTTTGATTTAAGTTACCAACCCATAAATCGGTCCAGCGAGCAGCAGCATCAAAAACTGAGGTTCATCAGAGGGTGGATTAAACATCCAATGTAAAAGCTCATGTTCGAAGTCGTATTTCCCTTTCTCAAAACTTACATAAAACAAACGGCTAGCTTTATCAATTGCTTTCCTAGTTTGTCCCTGTTATTGAACGAAATCGCAGTTCAAATTTTCTTTTTTAGTCAATCATTGTTTGATGAGGAGGACATTGAGAAACCTTTTTTCGGAGTTCCTGTTGGTCTTTCAAGGAGGAAACAGGCCCTGGCTAAAAGTTGGAGTCAAGTCTGTTGGGGGGGCGGGAACTACCTACGCACTATGCACTAGAACTAGCATGTATTCAGAAAGATTTGACGAACCCAAGCCTACTAGCAGTTGGGATAAATAAACCCTTGAGTGGTCATCATCAGCACGAGCCTCAGCCAGGGTAACTAACCAATTATATACCAGAAATCCTGCTTTTTGTAGAGGAGAACCTGCTAGAACCACCCCAACCGCTCAGGGGTTTATTTATCCCAACCGCCAAGTAGCGAAGCCGATTCCGAATGCCAACCTCAACCTCACGTCAGCTTATGTCATTCAGGATCAAGTTCTGGTGGTTCCTTCGCGGTATAAAAGAATCGCCTTGAACCTATTTGGAACTGTCTCAATTTGGTGCCTTCACCTCGACTCAAACATGCTTTCCTTTCTTCGAGCTCCTACCCCTCCGCGGCGACACACTGCCAATCTAGCAACCATCGAGTACGAGGATGGCATCTCTTCACAAACCTTTCACGGTCCTGGTTCCCGATATTTCGTCTCCCATCGCATCCCAAACAACAAGTCATTCTTCAACCCGCCCCAGCACCTTCACCTTTTTCAAACCGAGGAGTTCATTGTAGAGCAAGGGACAGGAATCTGGTACCAGCCAACCGCAGCAAATCCCGCCAACCGGCGGATAGTGAAGCAAGCCAGCGATGCCAACCCAACTGTTTGCTTACCTAAAGGAACATTTCATCGTTTCGAGAACGCATCTGATACGGAGCCACTGGTTGTCGGGATCCGTGTCGATCCACCGGGGAAGAATGCTGTTAAAGAGGAGCAGTTCTTTCGCAATTTCTTTGGGTACCTGGATGACTGTCGGAAACACGGCAGCCAGCCAAGCACCTTCCAGTTGGAACTCTTCTTGCACACAGTCGATGGGCCATTAGCGATTCCGGTTCCGGGACCAGATAGCGTTAAGTGGTGGGTAAGTCGGCTGATGATGTTGTTTTTGGGCGTAATTATCGGAGAGTGGGTGCTCGGTTACCAGAGGACTTACCCCGAGTATTATTCTGGGAAAGATACAGGAAAGTAGGTGATGAAGGAGCTGGAAGTTTGGAAAGTATGTTGGAAATGGGTACCGCGGATGATGTATAGACAAATGGAGCATGGAGGAGGAAGAGTGGAGCGATGGGAATTTGAATTGAAGAGTTAAGGTTTGGATACGAAAGGTTGTGAGATATGATGGCAGTGGCTGACTGAAGCATTGAGATTCCATGAGGGATGCCTTACACCAGCTCTATTACTCTCTCCTCGGCGCCATCGGAGCATGGCATAGCAGAATGTGCCAGCAGATTAACCTTCGCATCTTTCGTTTGTAGCGCTTTGTAAAGCTCGTCATTATCTCCGTCAAAGAATCTCGTTATTTCATGTTCGTGGTCGGCAACTCCGATACGACGATACTCATTTCTTGTGTTCGCTACTGGCGTGATGATGAGGATTTTCTCCTGTACATACTTCCCGGAGTCAATCTTCATATATAATCCATAGATGGGTGTCTTAGGGTCCAGCTTTCGATCGAGACGAACTTGAGAATGTCCTTGCTGGTCTGTCAAAGTGCAGGCCTGCGCGTGATCCATTTCCTTCACCGTATCCAGCGATTGCCAGTCGGAACCAATGTGGGATAGTCCGTCTTGTTTGAAATGATGTTTCACGCCGCACACTTTGCTAGCGCTAGATACAAATTTGAATGCTCCCCAACCTGCAGGAGGAGACAGGTGCAAATGATTTTTGAGGTCTCGTAATGGTCCGCGCAAAGTGATTCTCGCTCGGAGGATTGTTGAAGTTAGTGGTTCTGCGGTCCAAATCAACTCTTGGCTCACAAGCCTGGCAATCTTAGGCGGGACTTCCGACGTTCCATATTTACTTCCCTCTATACTGAAATGTTCATCAAGATATATCATCGATTGCGGCCGGCGGATGAAGCGGTCGAGGACTGCTGACCATGACCAACTTGGCGTCCCCCATGGAGTGTTTGCTGCTGGAAGATTATCCTCAGGTTCGGCAACCCACCAGAGTAGGTCAGATAATAAATGCTCCTTCCAGAGACCGGCAAATGGGGTGTAGCCGGTTTCTTGTGCGAAGAACTTGGTGATTCCAGCAAAGGCAGGTAGCTTATCGTTTGGGTTGGACAATATGCGTTTCGTGTAGTTTTCAACCCAGCTCCACCACATGTCACGACGGTCACGGTCGGAGACCAAGTTGTTTGTGTAATTATCAGGATACTCCCAGCGATGCCTCCGCGGAGCGGGCATAGCATCTTCGGTATAATGTTTGGTTCGACACTGCCATACCATCTGGTCCTCAGTGAAGGAAACTATACGCCTTGAGAGTATAGATTCTTGCAAAACCCATCCTCGGCGATGTAATGGTGATGACGTGAAGATTTCCGGCCTGTCATTTGTCCGCAATTTGCACTCTCCCATAGTTCCATCCGGCTGACGAATGGGAAATTTTAGGATCATGGTGGCGAGATTATCGTCAATGTAGCAGCCCCCATTGCCGTCCGTGGATGAAGCAGCCGCAAGTGTTAAGTGCGCATTTCGATATATGGAATCCATTTGTGCCGCTTCTTTCTGCCAGTCTACGGAGGAGTCCTGTTTAATAAACAGAGAATCAATCCACAAATATCGCCTGCCGAGCATCTGAACGATCCGAGCTGCATCTTTGAAAGTCCGCGGAAGTTGGTCGAGCTCGACACCATCTGAGAGGATCTTAATGCTCGACGAGCTTAGAACCAGAAATGGTCGGCTTTTCCCCCAACAGTGACTCAAGGCCATGAATTCAGGGTAGTTTCCTGGTATTTTGGGAATGTCGACGGATTCTACCAACCGCAATTTAGAGCCTAGACCTTCTCCTACATCCAGAAGGCGAGTTGGGAGGAAGTCAGTCTTCGATAGAAGACATGATGGATGTTCCGCGAGGCATTCATTCATCCATTCATTGATGACAGGTACGCGTTGTTTGAATGACACGAACTCTTCAGCGCTCCAGATGGCCCGATGTACAAATTTTGCTAGAACAATAGCCAATGAGTTTATGAACCTTAGATTTTGAGGGAAAGAATCCCAAGCTGACGAACTGACCTTTGGGTTCTCGCACTGTGAAAACGCGCCCTTTAATGTATCGATCTTTGGTGATAACTTCTACAAAGGCGTTCTCAAGGGAAATTCGCACAGTAACTTTCGAGTAGGAGCTAGCTCGCACCCTATCCATAATCTCATTTCTCGGTGATCCTGATAATGACTTGAGGAGCAACCCACACAAATGGCATGATTCTGCGGATGCCATGAATTCAGGGAAAGTTGGATAATGGTTGTGTTGTTGACCAGGATTCTGCAGACAAACCTGGCAAAATGGACACAGCTTCATGATTGAGTCCCAGTGTCCTCTTACGACACCGAAAATTAATATGGAAGTGAAAAAGTACGGAGGAGCGGTTAGAAATGCATTTGTTCTGCTCAGCCCCTGTGGCGTAGAATTGGTGGAGGCTTAGCTTAGCTGCAGCTTGGAGCCTCGTCCCAGTTCGTAATTTTATCGGAATGGTAACAAGTTGAGAATTTTTCCTGACTAAATCTCTATTTCCTCGAATGTGTGGAACTAGGGGCTTTTGGAAGATATCTATAAGGACACGATGACAGAAGCGCTGCCAGATTTGAGCCTTGCGAGGACACCGTACATTTAACGTTACGAGAGCCTTGAGTCAAGCAAACACATCCGGGTTCTGACTTCGCATCTATCTCAATTTTGAACTGCTCCTTTAAAAATGCACAATCCAGCAGCATGAGCTTAGTGCAATGGAAGGTAACCGAGATCCACAGTCAATGCACGCCCACAGTCAATGCACACCCTATTTTTACAGCACCACCCGAACTTAAATAATTAATTTAAAAATAACCACACAACCAATTAAGCTAAAAATAAAAATATAAAGGAATCAGAGTAGGTACATTAGATCTACCAATTAAGATTTTTTATATTCGAAGACATTATAGTAAAATAATCTGTCGACTTTCCTTAATTTATTGTAAGACCAAAACTACTTCCTTCTTAAATTCTTTCATTATAACCTATTCCTTTAATCCTAAACTTACTAAAATTATAAAACCGACTTATAAGATAACGATTCAAGAAGGTTTCGTTTTTTTAATAATTTTTACAATTACAATAATCTTCTTTTTAATTATTATAACTATAAACTATACTTTCTTCTACTTTAATATTTCTTGTTTTTATAATTCCTTCTTTATTTACTTATTAATCTTAATTTTTTTAATATTTTAATATTTTTTCTTCGTTATTAAAGTTTTCTTTATAGCTTTAATAATTATCTTTTCTTTTTTTATTTTCTCTTTATTTAATTTCTCTTACTTAATAAATATTAACTTTTAAACTTCTTTAATTTATATTATTAAAACCTCTTTTATTTTAAAGAATTATATTTTACTTAAAGACTTATTAATTAAATTAAGCTTCTTCCTTTAATATTTCTTTTTTTATTTTATTAATAAAGTTTTCCTTAACTCGTTCGCGTAATATTTTATAATTTAAGCTTAAGCTAAATTAGTCTTATTAATTTTAATAAACTTATAAAAAACTTTTTTTATTAATTACTTATTATAAATTTTTAAGAATTATTATATATATTTTATAATATATAAAATAATAAATTTATTTAAAGAATTATTTAAAGATATAAAAAAATAAAAAAGATTAATAACTTTAAGAATAATTTTTAAATTTATTAATTAAATATTATATTTTTTAAATATAAAAAAGATATTTTTATTCGTTATTAAATTATTTTAAATATATTTAAAAGTCGATTAAAATATATATTTAATAAAAAAAATTAAATTTTTTTTTTTTTATAATCTTGTTTAATTTAATTATATAATAAGTTAAAAGTAAAAAAAAATAATTAATATTAAAAGATTATAATTAATATATTAAATAAAAAAATAAAATAAAAAAAAGGATTTTAAGATAATTATAAATAATAATAAATTTTATATTAATATAATTAAAATATTTATTAATAATTAAAAGATATTATTTATATTTTATTTTTATTTATATAATAAAATTAAAAATATTAATAAAATATATTATATTAAATATATTTAAAAATTATTTATTTATTAAAAATATAAAATATATATATTATTTTTTATTTAAATCTTTTAATTAAATATCTTAAAAGTCTTTTAAAGCTTTTTTATAAATAAGAATTAATAAAAAGATTATTTCGTTAATATATATACTCGTTAATAAATTAATAAATTTTTTAAAGTTATTTTAAATATTTATTATTATTTTTTTATTATTATATATTACTGGCCTTAATGCTTGACATAGATCTCGCTTAAGATCAAGTAACTATATATATAATATTTAAGAAGACTTTCCTTAATGATTTCTTAATAATTAACTTTAATCTTTAAGTATTATAATCTATTCTATTATATATAATGATCTCTCTTACAGTAACATTATATACTTTTTTTATTATAATATATTTTAAAGATTATATTAATTTAATTAAAAAAAAAATTTATTTTAATTATATATATTTTTAATTATAATATTATATTAATAAAAATTTTTTTAATTAAATAAAAAAAAATATATTAATTATTATTATTTATAAAAAAATATAAAAAATAAAAATAATATTAAAATTAAATATTATTAAATTATTAAAAAATATTTAAAATATAATTTATATTGTGATGGCGCTAACTGGCACGCTGGTCACATGACCGGTTTTGGGTCTGGTTTCACCAGCTGACCTGGCACTAGCATTAGCGCAATAGCTGTTTCGTCGTCTTCTCCTTAAATTCCTCTCTTTTAGCTTCTTCTCTTCTTCTCTGTTACGAACCACCATTGAGGCCTGAGGCTCGGGCATGGGAAGCGCCATGTCATAGAGAACCCAATAACATATGACGAGGTCATATAAAGGTCACGTGACGGATCCTGGTGGACCCGTTTACGAGAAATAGGGATCCATGGGATCCAGGACTCCTTGGGGGTCCAGTATGGTATAAAGGACTATATAGGGGAGTCGCGCTCCCAGGTAGATAAAAGTTTTGTGCTTAACTTAAATAATATTTCTTATATATTTATAACTATATAATACTTTAGGATATTACTCGATAATATCTACTAGACTTATCAAGACTCTTTGTCTAAGACCCCCCAGATTCCCAATATATCAAAATTTATTTTTATTATAATAAACTATAAATATTATATTTTAAATATTATTATATTATAATATTAAATTAAAATAAATTAATTATATTTATTAAAGAAAATAATAATAAAAAAAAGATTATATAAGAATAAAAAATATTTATTCTAAAAAAAGATTTTATTTTTAAAGATCTTAAAATTAAATTATTTAATAAATTTAAAAAAAATTAATTTAAGCTAAATTTATTTTTGGCCTAGTATAAACTTTATATAATCTTTAATAAATATAAATTTAAAATAAAAACTTAATAAATTTTATAAATTATTATAATATTATAAAAAAGTATTTTTAACTAGATTAGTCCTTTTTTAATTAATTATATAAAGTATAAAAATAAATAAGAATAATATATTATAATTATAAAAAGTAATATTATTAAGTATTTTTATATTATAAAAGAATTTAGTAAGGGAATATAATAAATATTTAAAGATATCGAAAAAGAGGTCATGATAAAATAAAATCTAGAATACCTTAAATAAAAGGACTTAATAATAATTTATATAATAAGTTTTTAGTAATTAATAATAAAAACCCAGTGGGGTAAAGTAATACTATAATATTAATTTTATATTGGTCTTAAGGATGAGATTAAAAATAAAATAATCAGGTCTAAGAAATTAAATAATCTATAAAAATTTATTATATTAATAATCAAGATTAATAATTAAATATATAAATATAATCTTAAGAAATAAAAATAATATTTATAGGAATATAAAAAAAAAAAAATTCCGGATAAATATTATTTATTTATAAAACTAGATATTATTTTATAAATAATAAAAAAAAAAAAAATCTTTAAGAAAAAAATATAAAAATATTAAGAAAAAAAACTATACTTTAAATATAAATTATTAAAATATATAATAAAGTCTTATTATAAGAATAAGACTTTATAAAAAAAAAAATAACTCTATATTATAAATAAAAGTAAAAATTATAATTTATTAAAAATATATATAATTAATAAAATAAAAAAATACTTAAGAGTCTATAAAGTATTAAAATATAATTAATAATATTAATAATAATTATTAAATATTTTAAAAGAATAATTAAAGAAAGAATATATATATATATAGATTAGCGACACTAGTAAGTCTAGTAATTTAATAAAATTAAATATAAATAAAAAAGGATTATCGGCATTAGAATAATAACTAGAAATTATATAAAATAGAATATTATTTGCATGGCCCGATGAAGGGCCAAGAATGAGAGAAGTATAAAAAGTAATTTAGAGAAAAATATTTTCAAGAGATAACGGTATTAAAGAATAGATACTAATCCTATAAAATAATAAGTCCGACATTAGATGAAGGGAACTAGAAGAAGTCTTTGCTAGAGGACTTGACTGAGGAATATAATAAGAAATAATATTCCAGGATTATCGATAAATAAAATAAAAAAAGATTAATAATAACTAGATATATATATTAATTTTATTTAACTTGGGATTTATATCTAAATAAGAAAAACTAAATAACGGAAAAATATAAAAATTATTGGTCCAAGGATGGGATTAAAGATTATGAATAAATATATAAAATAATCAATAACTTTTTTATAAATTATATTTTCTTAAAATAATTCATGAATTTAAAGTCGGATAGATATATAAAGTATAAATTATAGAATTATTTAAGGGAATATTATAATAATAAATTAATATATTCTAAAAATATTATAAAATAATTAATATAAAAGAATAATAATTTATTATAATAATTATTATTAGAATAATTAAATAAAGTAATAAAATATAGATTATAATTAACTCGGGAACTATAGAGAACTTTATATTAAGAGAAGTAATATTATAACTAAAGCTAAAAACCAGAATTAAATATTATTTTTATAAGTTTAAGATAATTAATAAAGAGTTTATTAACGGGAAATCCAGGATAATAAAGATAAAAATAATAAAAATTATACTTAAAATATCTAGAGAATATTTAAAGTATATTATTTTTAATATTATATTTATTGGACAATATAAAATTATTCTAGAAATATTATAAATTTAATATTATAATTCTAATATTAACTAAAAATAAAATATATTATTATGGAATAAATATTTCAAGAAATACTTAAATATATAAAGAGAAAAAACAAGATTATTTTCTCTAAAAAATCTTAAAGAGGTATATATTATTTTTTAAGAGGAGTCAGGATACTTAATATATAAAAAATAAGATTTATTTTTAAAGTAAATATTAAAAGAATATAATAAATTTATAAAATTATTTAAAAAAAAAATAAATATTAAGATTTTATTTTAATATAAATAATAGGATTATAATATATTATTAAAGAAAAAAAAATTTTTTTTTTTTATTAATTTATTAGATATTAAAGATTAATCTTAAAATATTAAAAAAATATATTAATAAAAATTTAAAGAAGGAATTTATTTAATTATTAAATTTATTAGCGGAAAGTCCGGTATTATTTATATTAAAAAAAAATAAAAAAAAAAAACTTTATATTAATTATTAAAAACTAAATATAATTATTATTAAAAATTATTATATATTATTATTTATAAATAAATTATAAAATAGACTTAATAAAATAATAATATTTATTAAACTAGACTTATATAAAATATATAATCTTATTTATATAAAAAAAAATAAAAAATAAAAAAAAATATTTTAATATAAATATAATTATTTTAAATATTAAATTATATTTTTTAAATTTATTAATATATTAATAATATATATAAAAATAATTAATATTATTTTTAAAAAATATTTAAATAAAATATATATTATATATTTAAATAATATTTTAATATACTTAAAAATAATAAAATAATATATAAAAAATATAAAAAAGATATTAATAACTTTATTTAAAGTATAACTATTTTATAAATCAAAAAAATATATATTTTATTAAAAAAAAAAAAATTTTTTAAAATATATTATTATTTTTAAAGGATTATTTATAAATTTATCCAAAGTTAATATTATTCTAAAATAGAAAAAATTAACTAGTGTCAAGAAAATATAATTCTTTCTAGAATTTATAAACTTTTATTAAAGATTTATCAAGAAATATTTTATTATTATTATTTTATTTATAGAACTAATAAAAAAGAATAAGAATTTTAAATAAATTTATTTAATATAAAGTACTTTTAATTAATTTAAAAAAGACTTTATATATATATTTATACTTTTAATATTTAATCTAAAAAAATAAATTATTATAAAAATTAATTTATTAGATTATATCCTTAAAGTAATATTAAGTCAATAAGACAAAAATTAAAAATAATAATTAATAATATATTATTTTTAAAAGTTATTTTTAATAAAACTTAATTATAAAATTTATAATAAAGAATTATTAATGATTATAAATATTTTTTAAAAATAAAAAATATATTTAAAAGAATTTAAATATTAAGTATAAATTTATATAAATTATAAAAATTTTATTTATTTTATTATAATAAAAAAATTTAATTAATAATAAATACACTAGATAAAAATATTTATTATATATAATTTTTAAATTTTATATATTAAAGAAATAAAAAATACTAGAGTAAATACTTTAAACAAAAAACCTAAATATTTAATTAATAAAATATATAAATTAAAAATAATATTTAAGAAAAAAAATAATTTATTAATATTTAATATATAATAATTTATAATAATTATTAATTCTTTTATTAATATAAATAAATAAAATAAATAAATTTAAAAATAATATATAATAAATATTATAATAAAAAAATAACTAAAGAATTCATGAGAGGACTTTAGTCTTAATCCTTATAAACTATTATTATTTTAGGGACGAGTTTATATACCTTTGAATATAAAAAAAAATCTCGTTAAATATAAATATAAATTATTAATTTATAAATATTAGGGAATATAAAAAATACTAGAATAAGTCTCCAGGATATATTATTTTTTAGGAATTAAAAAGATTATAAAGAATATAATATAAAAATATAATATTTATATATAGAATAAGACTATAAAATATATTTTATATAATAAAATATAGTCTTATAATATATTTTTATAATCTTAAAAATCTATTATTATAAATTTTATAATTAAATTATTATTCTTAAGAAAATTATAAATAAAATATAAATATAACTTTATCTTGATTATTATAAATAGATTAATTAAATATATATATATAATATTATATAATAAATTTAATATAATTAAAAAATTATTATATATTTTACTTTAAATTATTATTATAAATTATAAAATTCCAAAAGAGATTATTTTAAACTAGAATAAATTATTTATATTTAAATTTTAGATTATATTAATAATTTTAATAAAAATAAAAAAAAAACTATTATTAATATTTTATTTATAAATAAATAAATAAATAAAAAAAATTAATTAAATAATAAAAATATATATATATTATTATATTAATTATTAATAAAATAATTAAATTAAATTATTATTCTTAAT
>Ga0302221_10002282_pt1 | contig 12027 bp, 1 predicted proteins | sample II_Palsa_E2_1_FD_193517 | JGI IMG/M metagenome (GOLD analysis project Ga0302221, IMG submission 193517) | Peat permafrost microbial communities from Stordalen Mire near Abisko, Sweden - II_Palsa_E2_1 | ecosystem: Environmental > Terrestrial > Soil > Palsa > Peat permafrost | place: Sweden...
TGTTTAAATCGGACAATTATATAATACGGCTTTAAGACGCGGCTATTAGAAAAGCGCAATAGACGCTCGAGGGCTACTCTTTTTAAGTTAAGTTTATAGCCTTCTCACTTGACAGCAAGCAAGTCATGTCTAAATCGGACAATTATATAATATAGCTCTAAGACACGGCTATTAGAAAAGCGTAATAGATGCTCGAGGGCTACTCTTACTCGGTTAGATCTATAGCCTTCTCACTTAATAGCAAGCAAGTCGTGTCTAGATTAAAGGATAATATAATATAGCTCTAAGACGCGGCTACTAGAAAAGTGCAATAGACGCTTAAGGGCCACTTTAACTCGGTTAACTTTATAGCCTTCTCACCTAATAGCAACTTATTACCTACTTTACGTGTGTTTAATTATTAGGTAATAGAAGGTAAAGCGAATATTCTCTAGCTACCTCTTAATTACCGATCTATATATAATGCTATTTGGGATTAAACTATCGTTTTAGGACATTTTTTAAGGGGACTCTTATTTCTTAAATTTAAACAAGGACTAAAGCTTATAATATATAACTAGTATCTAGTAACCTTTATACTATAGTCTTTATATTATTTCTTTTTTTCTTTTTATCTCTATTTCATAAAGGGTTTAAGGGGAGCACAAGACTTTATAGTAGTTAATAATTATTACTCGGTTTTTAGAATCTTCTAGATCGTTTTATACAAGATTTTGTGTACAATTTTCGTGCTTAGACTAACTACGCTACTAGTGCTAGGCATTAAAGTTATTACTAAGCTGGATATAGCGTGCATAGCACCACAGTGCCTCTAGCTACTATTAGCCTTTATACCTAAGGCTTTACAAATGAAATTATAGCGTAAATATTATAGAACGTGCGGGACGGTTTCGCACTAAACCAAAATTAGCAGCCGAGGTATTAATCCGCGTGGCAAGCCTTACTTGAATTTGCCTATTATAGTTTATAAGGCTAATGACGATTTCTTATATGGTAATAAGGCTTTAAAGCTCGGATAAGACTCCTTTAGAAGTATTAGGGATAGTATAAGCTCGGTAGTAAAGCTTTAGTAGAGAAACACTATTATGCTATAAAATGAGACCCTTTCCAAATCAGGTGTAAGGGCGACGATACAAATGCGATTTCTAATAGAAGGGGTTTAGGATATTTAGGAGTAGTTATGAAATATAACTTATAAAAATTTATAAAAGATATTAAGGTGTGCACCGATTTTAGGATGCTTTAAATCAAAGTACCTATTGTTATTTTCGGCATACCAGTTTTTTCGGCACGCAGGGATGGACGTTAGTCTACTGGTATATAATATCAAAGTCGCAATTAGTAGGAGGACTACTAAGCGTGAACAGATCTTAGGAAAGGCTAAATTTTCCTAGTCCGATATTCGGCAATGTAAAACTTCGACCGAAGCTGGCCTTATACGGGCCAAATCTAGTTTGGGACATGGGCTCTCAAGTCATAAGTGTAATAATATACGCTAGCGACTTATCTATTCCTTATAAATTATTACAATTTATATATTCTCTTTATAGCTTTCTATTACAAGGATTATATTCTGCTAACAAGCCACTTAACGCAATAGTAGGAAAAGGAAATTAAATATCCAAATAAGTACTTGCTTTAATATTTCCTTAGTTAGTGCCACAAATACTACTTCCTCTAGTTGCTGTCTACGCCGACTATTTTAATCGTGTTTGCGTTTAAGAGCCCCCCCTTATTATAATCACTTTGCTAAAGACAATTATCTCGATCTCTTTATATAAAGTTTTTAAGACTATCTCCTTAAGTGTGCTATTATTATCCTTAAATCCGAAGATTTGATTAATTTAATTAACATTATCTAGCTCTAGTTCTAAATAGCAGTTAATATAAATAGTTAATAGCCTCATTAATGGCTTGTCTTTATACTTGCGCTTAATCCTAGTATAAAGGGCATTAAGAGACCTGTAAAGGCCTTTACTTATAATCCTTCTTTGCTAGTCTCTTTTACTTAAAGCACTATTTAATTTGCAATTAATATAAAAGACATAGATCTTTGCCTCGGTTTTAGAGCAAAGTGAGGAGGTATAAGGCAGCAAAACTTTTATGCTCTCGCATATGTTTGCTATTATTAGTTAGTCGAACTTCGATTAAGAGAAGAAAATTCTAGTCTCTAAAAATTAAAATTAATCCCAAATCTTAAACATATAAGAATTTAAAGGTCTTTGCAAGAACTAATAAAGGACTTGCAAAAGCTAGAACTAGATCTCGATAGCTACTAAGCGTCTTAGGGGCCTATTTTTAGCTCCCTCTCAAATTTTAGAGTGCTTATTTCGGCTCCTAATTTACCCCTAATAAGCTAGAGCTAATTTTGGTTTACTATTACTATTTCAAGTAACCCTAGCTTATAAGGCTAATACTATAAGCTAACAAGGACTATATTATATTAACTAGGCTATAAGATGCACGTAAGCTATGAGGTTATTATATTACATTTTCATATAATGCGGCTAAACGTTGCTATACGACATTTTATACCTTATATCGAACATTATTGTTTTATATAAAGATTTAAAAAAGATATAGTATTCTAAAAGCTCTTGTGGCTACTATTATAAAGCTTAAAAAGAAAAGTAGCTTTTGTCTCGACTGTATACGAAGTAGTAACGATCTGACGCCTTGCAAATTTTAGCATAAGTAGAGAAATTGAGGGATAAAGAGGATTCTTCGGTAGTTATTAACTCGATTTTAGCAATCTTTTTCGGTTGCGCTTTATAATGCTAATCTTTTATAAAAGAGATATAATATCCTAATATATCCTTGCTATAATTAATGCACAAAAAACATAAGCTTTAAGACACTTTGCAAGTGCTTTTATAAGTAGAAAAGCATACTTGTTTCTTAATTAGCTAAACGCTACAAATTTGGAGTAAATTGCATACCTTTTTTAATTGCTTTAATAATTGGTTTTAAGTAGCCCTTAAGAAACCCTTAATATTAAAACCCTCTTACTTTTCCGGTTATTATAGTTTTATAAAGTAAGGGTTTTAGATATATATTATAAGTTTTATAAGCTTTATTATAATAAAGCTAAGGCTATAAACATTATCTTATTTACTTTTTGCTATAATTATATTCCGAATAAAAGATTCCCCGATATTTGCTAATAAATATTAGCTAAAATTATACTAATAGCAAAGGAAACTTACTAATTTTTATTATTCTATTAATATTAAGAAGAATTATAGCGCAATTAAGGTCCTTGTAATATAAGAGAAGTTCCTTGTAAATATAAGAAAGTCTTATTACAAGCTAGTTTTCGTTAATAAGGCTTAAAGTTAGTTAAAAGTTTATTTACTTGCTTATAAATTGCAGCAATTTAAGATAATTAAAAGGGACTTTGTAATATGCTTATAACATGTTAAAGCAAGACATTTATTCGCTTATAAATAATTACTAGATTATCATTTTTAAAGTATATCTCTTTAATACTTATTATATAGTCGCTTATAAAAGGTTTTATCTTATATAATAGCCTTTTATAAACCCTAATAAGTCTCTTAATCGCTACTAAGTTGCACTCCCTAGTATTATCGCATTTAATATTAGCCGACTTAGCCTAATTAAGAATTATAAATTTATAATAAGTTATCTAGGAAGGGCTTTGCTTTATTATTTTAGTTCTTCTAAATCTTAAGACTCCGTTTCTATCCTTATATGCAAAGTTAAGGGCATCGGGATATCGCTTATCCCTTAGCCGCTTTACTAAGCTTAAAGACCCGGAAAATGCATTCGAGTTACTTTATAATCGCTTATCTAGCAAACAAAAAAATGCTAATTGTAATTTTTTGCCGACTTGCGTTATAAGTTTCTCCTTAAAGTCACCTTTGTTATATATTACCTTAAGTAATTTTAAAGTAATAAGTGGATAAGGCAATTTATAGTTATTAAAAGAGAATAGTTTCTTTAGCGTATTACCGGGGAAGAGCATATCGCAATTGCTCCTCTTAAATGCTATAATAAGAGGACTAAAGGAGCTACAAATTATAAAAGCAATTCTTATATAATATAAGGAATAATTATAATAAATATTGCTTAAAAATGCGTTTACTTATAATTGCTACTAAGGAGGTTAATTTGATTGCTATAAGCAAGGTCCTATTTCGGACCCTCGAGCTTAAAGTTGCTAAGCTAAAAATAAGATGCTAAATATAAGAAAAAATAAAAGGAAGATAAAGAAAAGGAGGAAGTAAGAACTATTAAGGGATATTAGCTAAACGAAAAGCTTTCTCGCAAATAATTAAGTATTTTCTACTTTATAATAAAAGGCTTATTAGCGACAAATTTGCAAATTTTTTAAGAGAAAAGCCGGGCATTCCTTAGCTTAGTAAAAATCCCGCTAAAGAAGCTTTAATATAAAGAGCTTCTCGACAATTTATAATAGCTAAATTATAAAAACGTTATAAGGTTAGTAAACATCTTTTACAAGGAGGGTTATTACCCTCGAGAATCCGATAATTATATGCTTGCGCTAATACTATAATCGGCTATACCCCTTTTAAGAGCCGGCAACGACTTTTAACTCTTTAATCCCGACTACATTCTTACTTACTTAAATAAAAGATATCGCATAAAGGCTAGTCGCAAATTCCTAACAAGGAATAGCAAGTAATAAGTTGCTAATTTCTATTTTAATAGTTTATAAACTTATCCTTCTCCCCTTTTACAAGTTATAGCTAACAAATTTAAACTTTAATTTACAAGTTAAAAATGTCCTTTGCAAATATAATCCGAACTATGCGAAATAGTATAATAGCGACACCTTATAGCAAATTTGCATTTTTATTATATAAGGTAATATTGCACGATAAGAGAAATTCTTAGCTTAACTCTCGACAAGTAAGCAAGAATATATAAAGCACTTAAAGCTTTTGCCCGAAAAGTTTTAAGATAATTTAAACGCTTTAATCTTATTCGCTAAACTGTGGCTAGCTATTATAATAAGGACTTTCTTATAGCTCTTAAATCTATATTGCCTAGTAATATTAATTCTTCTTTAACACTTTCCGCTTATATTAATAAAGTATAAGAAATAACACGCTACTTATATTAATTAAAAGCAACGCTAACTTGTTTTATCGGTAAAAATGAAAATGACTAGCTTCTAATTAATACTAATATGGCTTTTCTTATTTAAGGCTACTGCCCCGGATTATCCTCCGAAGATTATGCGCATATATAATTGCAAATAAACGCTTGCAAGCTCTTCTTTGCTATCTAAGATAATAACATTCGATTATAGCTACTTAAGGACATTTGCTTAATAAAGTATGTTATTACTATTATATACACATTTCTTAAAGATACAAAATACCTTAAACTTTATATAAGGATATTAAAAAAGATTTTACCAAGTAAAAGTAAAGGCTTTCTCTTTTATTACTTTAAAGGTTTGCACAATAGTTAGCATAATGCCGAAGTCTAAATTACTAATTTTACTTTTAAAAATCGAACATTAATTAGCTTTTATGCCTCTTAAGTAGCATATCGTGTGCTTTAGCTACTTGCTTTATAGCACTTTCTTAAAATAGACGGGCAAGCACCTTAAAAAGATATTAGAAAGCGTAATACATAAAAACTAGGACTATAGCCTTAATAGTAAGTCGAGCTCTTTGTATTAGCCCTTAGAAATAGATATAAGCGTATATATAAGCTTTACTATAATTGTAAGGCAGCAAATAGCAATATAATCGAAGATTGTATGCAAAGAATTCGGCCTTTAATAAAATAAGATTTAAAGCGATAGAAGGTGTAGCTTATATATTAGATTATCGGTAATCCCGAGTATATTAAAGCAATAACAACTGCCCCCGAATTAACCTCAAATTATAATAATAGCAAATTAAATATCTTAGACAAATATAGCAAGCTACGCACAAGTGCTTTTTAAGCAAATAAAAGCTACCTCTTCTTTAATTATATATATTTGACTTTATACAAAACTGCACTTAAGCGATACTTTATATTATTTGCTATTACGCAAGACTTCTTTTATAGCTTCTTCGGTACTATTAAGGATAACTTAAATTAACCGACTTCCTTTTATCTATTACTCGACAGCTATAATAAAGATCGAGAAGACAAGGGAATAATGCAAGACGTCGATAATATAAAAGGGCTACTTGTAAATTAGTAACCTTTATTGCAACTTAAACTTAAGGTTACCTTACTACTAGCTTTACTAGGACCGGTAATAAATAACATATATATAGCTATTGCTTTAAGGTTAAAAAGCTTAGACAAATGCTGCAAGATTAGCCTAAGGGGCCGGTTTACAAGCTTTATTAAGCTATTGCACTACTCCGATTAACAAAAAGACCGCTTAACCTTAATATAGCATAAGAGACAGTAAAGGCAAGAAATAGAAGTCGTCTAATAAGTTCCCCCTTTACTAGCTTTAATAGGACTCGTTATCGAGAATATATATACAACTATTACCCTAAGGTTAAGAAGCTTAAATAAACGCTATAAGATTAGCCCGAGGGGCCGGTTTATAAGCCTTATTAGGCCGTCGCACTACTTTAATCGACAAAGAGACCGCTTAACCTTAATATAGCGCAAGAAATAGCAAAGGCGAGACTTAAGTAGCCCTCTTACAAAAGACGAAGACTTAGAGATCGTCTAGTAAGCCCCTCCTTTACTACTATATATAAAAAACAACTACTTTGCTATTATATAGTTAACATTGCCGCTTTTAGGTTTAAAGTCGTAATAAGACATCTAAATTAGAATTATCTCTTTATAAGATGCTTCGCGTATTATTTTCGGTTACCGGATTAAAACGTTATAGTTTATAATACTCTCTTTTGCCGGGGAAGATTATTTCCGTGTCTATAAAGTCAATTCTACTAACATTATCTCTATAATTAATGCTTTACAAATGCCCTCCGAGGTTTAAACCCTTGCCTTTACAAACAATTAAAGCAAGCGACTTAAGCTAGCTACTCTTATAATTATCTTTAAAGAAGCTTATGCTTAAAGGCTTAATATAGCGCTTATAGTCTCGAAGTAAAGTGCTAAGGAAGTAATTTGCTAATTAAAAAATTTCAAAGAAGACTTTAAAGAATCCGACAAGGAGCTATTTTACAAAGAACCTCGGCTTAGTTTTACCCTTTAAGAGATTATAGACTATAATAATAAACCCTTTCAAATTTCAATTTTAGAAGATAATAATTAAAAGATTGCTAAAAGGAATATTACTTATAAGGCAATAAGGGCAAGGGTAAACTTTTATATATTAAAGGTTAAAGGTATTTACCCTTATAACATTAAGGAGGATAGTCTTGCTCTTAAAAAGTGTTTTAGTAGCACTTAAAGAGACTTTCCTTTAATACTTTATCTTTGCCTTTTAAGACAAGCTAGTTTTATCTTTCTTATTCTTTAAAAAAAACTTAAAGCATGTTATATTTAATATTTTAATATAATTAAAGCCTTAATTACTTCTTTTACTCGCTTATTAAAATTTACAACTATTTTTTCGGGGACTTTTATTAAACCTTTTAAGTAATTCTCGTTAATAGCAAGCTTTTTTAATATTATTAATTTAATCTTTAATATGCATTCTTTAACATTTAGCTTATATAAAAGCTAAAGGTTCTCTCTCGATTATTCCTCAAGTTACTAGCGCTACTTTACCCTCTTTTAAAGATATAAGTCCTTTTTATCTTTAAGCTTATTTGCTCGACTATTAAATATCTTTCGAGTATAAAGCTTTGCTTTTAACGTTATTATAAAACCCTTTACCCCTTTACTTGCAATAACTTAAGTTATAGCTAAAGGTAGCAAAATAATACGCAAGTAATATTTTAGTAGCCTTGCTCCGGATATAACCTTCGAAGGCAATTTAAGTTAAAGTAATCTATAATATTTAAATAACCTTATAACTTTTAACATTTTAGTTAAAGATAATTTGGTTAAAGTATAAAAAAAATGCAACCCGGGACCGAATTCCCTAAAATAGAAGTCTTATATAAAAATCGCTTAGCTTAATTGTTTGCTATTTTTGGGTTAAGCCGTAATAAGCCACTTAATAAGGAGCAAAATGTGGCTTTACAAAAGTCTAGCCGGTATTAAGGAGCTAAAACTAGTCCCCTTCTTAAAATAGCATTAATTAAAATAGTTAAAAAGCGTGCTTTAAACTTAATAAATCGCTAGTAACTATAATAAGTATCTTAGATATTACGCTATTAGCCTTCTTTTATCCTCGATCCCCGACTAAAAATATGCTTAAAGCATTTGACAAAAAAATAAAAGATAACCCTCGAAAGCTATTTAATGCTTAAATAGCAGCTAATAATTAAAAGACAAATACTTCTTATATAGCTAAGGCGACATAAGCGACTTAAGCGCTAGTTTAAGACAACTTCCGGGCTACATTCTTCTTATAGCTTATACTTGCTAAGTATATTATATTCTTAAAGACATTTACTTTGCTTAAAACTTTATAAACTCTAGCAAGCAATAATAGTAAAAAGATTATCTAAGACGCGGTTAAGAATATATATTCTTTATTGCCGATAGCTATACTTTATTGCGTTATTAGAATAACCGGGACAAGTTAGCTATAATAGATTTAGCGAAAGAATGCTATTTAGCTAATTATATACCTATTCTTGTAAGTTTGCTATAGCTATACCGAAAAGCTTAAATACTAACTAGACAACTAAAAGACTAGGGCTGCTTTATTTACTTATTAGCCTCATTATTACCCTTATTAACATTTACACTATTTAAAGTAAGCACTAGTCTGCTATTACTAAGATTATAATTATTATAATTAGTATATATATAAGCAATATATCTATGCTATATTTAATATATAATAACTAGATTTTAGAGAAAATGAAAATAACTTATAATAAAGCTTTTGCTTAAAAGAGTTATAATTAAGGTAAGAGCAAAGCTTTAAAAGGTGCGTTATTATAAAAAGAAGTATTTTACTAGTTTGGATTAAATTAAATTTGTTTATAAATTGCAATAATTTATAAGAAGTAAATAAGTTGCCAGATATATATCAATATACTTTTAACTTAAAAGCATATATCCTAAATTATTAAAAGAAACAAATACACACGTTTAATATAAGGAATTTACACAAAAGATTTTAAAACCGACGTAAATTAATATTTGCTTTTAACGTCTATCCCTACATGCTAGAAAACCTTATATGCTTAAACGACTTTATAAGTTATAAGTCTCAAATCTTTATTACATAAATATATAAAGTTATAATTAGTTTATTATAATTCTTTAGCTATTTCTTTATAAGGGTTCAATTTTTAGTAAAAAAATATTATAGTTATAGTTATATTATTAATTACCCCGTTAATAGCATTAAAAGCCCTTTTAGCTATTCCTCCCTTGCTTTATTATAATTATTAGCTTATCTCTAAATTTCGGGACCCGAGCACAAAGCTCTTATTAAAAAAGAATATAGCTTTAGAGTTTAAAGACACAAAGTAAAAGGAAACCTTTATACCGAATTTATCCGGATAAAGTAAAAGGAGGTATATAATACGCTAAGCATCTTAATAAGCGAAAGAGGTGCTTATATAATATTACACTTATAACGCTATAATAAAGTTAGCTATAATTCTAATTTTTAATAATTTTATTTTTAACCTATATCAAGTAAGCTTTAAGTTAGCTATTAGCGTTTTTGCTACATTATATAGCATATAATATAATTAATCGATTAGTTAATCCCGAACTATAACGACTTGCCTTTATTTGCATCCTTTATTTACCTCCTTTATTTACTTCCCCGATTTTGTTTTATATCCCTCGATTATTAGAGATAAATAACAATTAAACTCGAGTTATTATTAAAGCGCACTTGAGAGATATTTTAGCAAAGATAAAGCAACGTGTCTACTATCTCGAAAGCGACTTTTATTAATAAATGCTTAATCGGCCGATTAATATCCGAGTTTAACAAGGAGGCTATAATGCTATATATTTCTTACTAAGATTTGATTTAATAATATAAAGCAATAAGAATATATTTAGATATTTTATATATAACTTTAATATTATTAGCAAGTTAAATAAAGAAGAACTCCTTAAAATTAAGTATAAGTTTTACCTTGCTACAAGAATTAGGGATTCCTAATAAGCAAAAACATAATAAGCTAGCGCTAAGTATTAATTTGTAATAGGATATTTACTCTAAAAAAAGATTAAATTAATTCTATAAAGAGCTATGCTTCTTATTATATTTGGGGAAAAACGGGCAAGCAAAAGATTTTAAGCTTAATAAAGCTATAATAATATTTATAACGTTAAGAGGATAACTCCCTAGTTTAAACTATAATATAAACTCCTTTTATAATTTTAAAGCTTATAATATTACTAATAAAGTATCTCCTTTACACTTAAAGCAATTCTTGCTAAAATCATTATCTTGCTAATTATAAGCTTTAGTCCGATTAATATAAGCTATTCCGCTTTCGCTATCGATTGCCTATTAATATCTTATAATATAAGAGAGTCTTGTCCGACTCTCCCCTCTTTGCTTATAGTCGTCGGCACACGCGTATTTTACAATAGCGTCCTTGCATATTTGTAATAAATTTTAGAACTTTATATACTAGGGAATAAGGGCATTTATCTTAATTTAGTTGCAATACGGCTAAAAGAGGCTTTTATCGTTTTTATAATACTAAATCTCGCTATAACGCTGCATTTCGCAGCTAAATCTCGATAACAAGTAGCTTTTTCTTGCTAAATTTTGATTTTAATAATATCTTAGCAGTAGTATTAGCTATAAAGGGTTAGCGCGCATAAGATGTAAGTCGAAAATCACATGAAGTGTAGCATTATTTTAGAAGTTTCTATAAGTAGCTATATACATGTTTACTTTTACACTTGCCACTTAATTATTCTAAAGAGCAAAGCCTTTATAATTTCAATTACAAAAGGAAGAAGAGCTAAAACTAGCTCTAATAGGGATCCTATTTTAGCGCCTATAAAATTAGACGCATTCCGGGGCTAGCTTATAGTCCCTTGCCTTAAAGCCAAATTCGGCTAAATCTAAAGTTAAGAAAGGGAGCCGAAACTAGTTCCGAGACACCTATTTTAGCGCTTGCATAATATTATAATATAGCATAGCTGCATTTACTTTTAAAATTAAGAGGCAATTGCTAAAAACTCTCCGGGAGTCGGAAACGGATCCCCCACTATACTATTAAAAAATGTTAATAAATAAAGGCATTATATCTTACAAGAGCTACTACTCTTCTACATCCCTAATAACTTATATTATAATTATATACTTCTTTGCAAATATAAAAGCTCTTATTTGCGTGTCTTCTATTGCTATTAGCGTTATAGCTACTGCCCCCCTTTGCTTTAACGTCACAAATATAGCAGGCAATAGTCTACCAAATAGTAGCTAGCTATTATAATTATCTTTAGCTACTATCAAAGATCTTTAGCTAGCGCTCTTCCTCGAAAACTTAAAGATTTCCTACTTCTCGAGTAGCTTATCGAATATTATAAAGTAAAGTACTTATAAATATTTAAATAACACTATCGAGATTATAAGCAAAGTTGCTATTATAAGTAAATTTCTCCCTAATCTTAAAACACTAACTAATATTTATATAGCAAGAAGAAGTCCATGTTATAACAATTATTAACCTCCTTAAAGCTTATAATAAAGTTCTTATCCTCCCTTATAACTACTCTTTCCTAGTTAATTCTATAAAGCAATTTTTTAAGCTTGCTAATATTATTACTTTAATAAGCATCGGCGCGACTATTAGCCTTGCTAAGCGTCTCGCATTTACAAATCCTCTATTAGTTAAATCGGTAGCATTAATACTTGCAATTAAGTCTTGCTATAACGCATTCTTTTAGCATATTAAAGGTAAAGTGCCTAACTTAGCTCTATTTAATACTAGCATTAGCGACATATAAGCATATAACTTTGCTTTCTCTTTAATTGTGCTTAAATCTTGCTTTGCTAAA
>Ga0302221_10002284_pt1 | contig 12019 bp, 2 predicted proteins | sample II_Palsa_E2_1_FD_193517 | JGI IMG/M metagenome (GOLD analysis project Ga0302221, IMG submission 193517) | Peat permafrost microbial communities from Stordalen Mire near Abisko, Sweden - II_Palsa_E2_1 | ecosystem: Environmental > Terrestrial > Soil > Palsa > Peat permafrost | place: Sweden...
TCCCACAACACCCCCCCCCCCCCCCCCCCCCCTTAAAATATATATTTATAGCCGGTAGCGAGACCCGTAATAGCTCTAATAAGTATAAAGTTAAAAGCTAACTCTTAAAATAAAGGGTACTATAAATGGTTTTTAACTTAACTATATAAGATTACTCTTTCCTTATAAGCTTTAAGCTATAATTTAAATTTAAAAAACACTTTTATAAATAAGCAAAATTTTTAATATTAATAAAGTCTTTGCTAAAATTATAGCTTTTAAGCAGAAATTTCCTTTACTTAAGATAATAGCTGCAATAGCAAGAGCTATAAGCAATATTTTAAGAGTAAGTAATAAAAGTTAAAAGATAACGACAAATAATAATAAGTTAATTACTTTAAGCTAAACCTTAAACGTTAATACTAAAAGGGTTAACGCAAAAAACGGAGATAAGCGGTAATAAATACTTTAATAAATAAATAAGCTTTAAATAAAAAAGAAAATCTCCTCGACCTTTAAAGTAATAGCTAAGATAAGGATAATAAAGATAAAGACGAGGAAAATAGTAATTATATTCCTTTTAAAGAATGCTTAATTAATAAAAAGCAAAAGCAAGTAATATAGCATATAATAAGCTATAAGGAGAAACAAAAACAGAAAATGCTATTACTTTAAGTAAAAGGGAGTTATAATACCTTAAAGCAAGAAAAGAGAGAGATCTTAAACGCTTTTCGAATAATAAAGATATTAACGCATAATTAGTTTAACGATAATCTAAAAGCTAAAGAAGCTTTTAAAAGTAAGTAAAAAAATTTTATTATTAATGCTTTATATTAATTTATAATTTAAAAGTTTTAATTATAGCTTAAAAATTAAGTATTAGTAAAGATTATATCCGAGAAGTAAAGAATTAAGATAATAAATAAAAGTTTTTAGAGTTTATAAGAGAAGATAACGCTATAAAAGAAGATAAGCAACCCGAGGGCGACATATTATAAGGCGAAAATACTATAAGCAAGATATTATTATTAATTGAATTTGTTTAAAAGATATACTAATAAGCTATATTACTTATAATTAAGATTTTTATCGATTTTACCGACTTTGCTACTCTCGGGGCACTAAAGGCTTTAAACGATAAGATTAAAGCGCAAAACAAGGAAGCAAAGATTAAAGAAGACTAATAGACAATTAATTAAAAAGAATTAGTTGCAAGTTTTAATATAGCTAAGCTTATTTTAAATTATATTTTAAATAGCAAGCCTCTTAAATCTTTAAACTAAGAAGCTAGACAAATAATTACCGGGGTAAATAATAAGCTAGCGCGACTAATTACCGAATATTATTATCTTAATAGCTAATAGTTGCGCAATTTAGTAAAAGAAGAATTTGCAAATAAGGGAAAGAAAAGGGCCGAAGAAGAGGCTATAGCTAAGAAAAAGGCAAAGGAAGAAGCTAAAGCAAAGAGAAAAGCGCAAGTAATAAGGAAAATATAATACTTGTAAGTAACTCTTCCTTTTAAAGATAATTGCAAAATTATTGCTAGTTGCTAGTATAATAAACTTAAAAAGCTTAATAGCAAATTAACCCTTATTATAGCATTTAATTAGGGCGTAAATTTAACGTTTATAGTTATTATAAGCTATATTATCGATTTGTTCGAAGTAAAGAAGTACTTTAACTTGCTAAGCATTAAGCTTCTTGCTAAGAGAAGAAGCAATAGCAAAAAGGTGAAAATGTGGATATATAAGGATAAAGAGCACTTTATTAGTCTTATATAAGTTATTATAAAAGAACGGAGTCTAGTTATATAAGGTTAAAGCTACAAATCTATTAAGGTATAATATTATATAAAGATAAATAATAAGTTAGACATTTGTATAAAGTCGGAGCTAGTAAACGCTATTGCTTTAAAGAAGACTATAAAAAGTCTTATTAAAGAATATTATATAAAGAAAGATATTACTTTACCGAAAAATGTCCGACTAAAAGCTTATAAAGTTATTATAAAGGTAATAGACAACTTTAGCTTAATTAACCTTCCTTAATTGCAAGAAGGAACCCTTATAAGCTAGTTAGCATTTAAGCGAGAAGGAACTTTAAGAGGCTAATTAGCAACAAATTCGCAAGAAGGAACTTTAGTAAGCTAGTTAGCAATAAATTTATTTATAAGAAACTTAATAGCAAAAAATGCGAGGATTAAGTCGCTTAAAGATTAAATTATAGTTTTAGCAAAGAAATTCGATAGCTTTTAGCCTTTAAACGATAGCTCTTTGCAGTTTATACTTGCTAAGATAAAATAAAGGATAAGCTATATAAAGAAAAAGGTAACAAAAGTCGATTCCTTTAAAGATTTAATAATAATATTAACTTAGTTAGTTAGCTCGATAAGGGACACAATAAAGAAGCTAGCTACAAATATATAAGTGTAAAAGCTTTTACTTACTATTTTGCTTATTACCCTTATTTGGAGCTTTACCCTTTCTTTACCTTTTTGCCTCTTTTATTATATTTTAAATTAATTTTCTTTAATTGTTTGTGTTAAAATAGGCTAGCTTTAAAGCAATGTCCACTTCTTGCTATATAGCTAGTCTTAATTTTTTGCTATAATAGTTAGCTTATAATAGCACTAGTAATTAAATAAAAGTTATTTTAACTTTCTTTTTAACCTTTCTTAATAAATTATAAGGGCAAAATACATTTAAAAATAAAAAGTTATCTTATTTTCTTTTTAAATCCCCCCCCCTTTTTTTTTGTAATAAATTCCTTGCTATAATCGACTAAATTTAGTCACTTGTTAAGGGGTTAAAGGTATATTACTTTAATGCATATAAGGCTAAGTTAATAGTTAAAATTACTACTTAAAGTTAGTTAAATGCTACTACTAAAAGCTTTCGAAATAAGCTTACATTTTAAAGTATAAAAGCTAAAATGTAAGATGAGAATGCTACTAATTATGCAAAAGGGGAAGATAATTTAAAAAACTTATCTAGCTTCTCTTAAATAAATTCTTTAACAAAATAGCTAAAAGTTCTTAATATTATTAAGCTTTAACGAAGACTTTAATAAAGTTCTCGAGAAGACAAACTAAGACCCTAAAAATAGCTTAATAACTTCTTAAAGATTAAATAGCTTAAAAGGGCTCTTAAAACCTCTTATTAACTAAAATAAAGCTTTTATAGCAAATTAAATAATATTTTTTACTAAAAGGTTTACAATTTCGAAGTCTTTAATAAAGCAGCTATTAAAAGGAGTATAGCTATTATATAGTAATCTTTAATAGTTATTAAATTGTTAACGTGTAACGTTAGCTTTACTTTAACTTGCATTATAGTTAAAATTAATATGCTAATAGCATAAGATAAGTAATAAGATAACTTGCAAGGACGTAAAGCGAGTCTTATATTATAAAAGCTCTTGCGAAATTGTTAAAAGTATATTTTATATATAAGGAAGTTATTGCGCAATCTTTAAAAAAATATAAGTTTAAAAAGGAGAAGAATATAAGCTTTATAATTTAAATTTATAAGTCTTCTTTAACTTAAATATTTTTGCTTTAGCTTATATTATATAAACTTCTTATTATATTAAATTCTTGTATTTGCCTTCTTAAGCTTTATATATGCCTTATATTAACACTTAAAGAGGAAGTAGCTAAAAGAAAATCCTTCTTAATAATATACTATTAAAATGTGCTTACTTGCCTTACTTTGCATAAATTAGCCCTTAGCTATATTTCTTAGGGGTGCTAGCGTAAAGGGATTGTGCAAGGAGGGAGTGCCTAGTAAAGAAGCATTTAAGCCGCTTATAAATATCTTTAAAAAGGATTTTGCCTTCCTTTTTTGTATAAACCTCTTACTTCCGGATCTTAACTTATAGCTTTATTAAATTAATATTATCTTTATTTATCTTATACTAAAAGTAAGCTCTTTGCTAGCGTGCTTGCTTTATTTGTATAAATTGCTTAGCTTATTAAGAGCATAAAATGCAAAGTTAAGCTTTATTTATAGGGATAACTTTACTATTATATAATTTTAAACTCTCTCCTTTACTATTATAAGTTAACCGCTTAAATTTAGCATTTATATTATACTTTACCTTACTTAAATACTTACTTTATAAACAAATCTTCTTACTTGCTCGGACGTTTATTCCCTTTTTACTTACTTGGCGCTAATCCGACTTTGCAAGATAGTAGCACTTATTATTAAAGCTATATTAAATATTAATATCTTTTTTAAACTTCTTTTAAAGTTTTGTATAATAGTTTATATTCTCCTTCTAATTAGCGACTTTTTAATACAAATCGAATTTCTAACTTCTCGCACTTCCCTCGAAATTAGCTAAAGCTACTTTTACGTCTTAGCAAGCTTTGCTATAATATTTAAAATATGCTAATAAATCTTTTAAGAAGCTAAGTAAATTTTGTATAAGTTAAATGCATTTTACTTTTTAAAGCTAAGCAATAATCTTAAGTAGTTTTTAGCAAAAATAAGTCGAGAATAATATATATTTATTAAAAGTATTATATTATAATACTTAGCCGGGAGTTAGCATATTATCGATTTATTAATAGGCTATTAAAGTTTAAAAGAGCTTTATATTATAAGAGATTTCGGCAAAATACTAAAATCCTTTTTGCTTTACTAAAAAGGATTACGCGTCTAGTTAATTAAATTTAATTGATATTATTAATATATCTTAATATTATTATAACCGGGTTAAGCTCTCGCAAGTTATTACTTAAATACTCTCTTTAGTAATTACTTTTTTAAAATTAAATTACTAAGCAACTAATATAAGGGACAACTAAGTAAAAGCTTATAACGTTTTAAAGACCTTATAACCGGTAATAGTAGCAAGAGAATAATAACTTAAAATAAGAGGGCCACGGAAATTAGAGATTAAAAGGTTAATAATATTCTTATTATCGAGATTGTCTTATTTTTTAATCGGAATATTAGCTTAAGCGATTTAGTTATTTTAAAGACTTTCTTAAATAGCACCCGAAGTAGTTAATTAGAAATAAGGAGCTTAAAGGGCTTAAAGTGTAATTTTGAAGCTAAGTATAAAGTATAACTAAAAGTAATATACATTAATTAATAATAATTATTTAACGTTAAAACTTTAAACTTGTGCTTTTATATCTATTAATTTTGCGTTTTACTTCCTTTTCTTTAAAGGGGGAGGGCATAAAAATAATATTTTTTAGCATATTATATATAACTCGGCAATTTTAAGCAAGTCTTTAATAAAAAGAAAACTTATGCTTATTCGAAGAATTTAAATAAGTTTATAATTACGTTAGAAAAATAACATCTCGGAAGCGGGGTAAATTATATGCTATTAAAGCCGGGTTAAATTAAGTAAAATTCCGGAATATGGCTTTATAAGCAAATTATAACACAAATTAAATATTTTATTTTAATAACTTTATTCGACAAAATTATAACTTATTTAATTAACTTATATTATATATAAAGATTTATTATAATATATTCTCTTTAACTATAATAACTTTATCTTATATCTTCTTATTATCTTTATTATACTCCTTTTCTATTATTATAACCGTTAGCCTCTTTAACATATTACCCTTTAACTCCTTCTCTTTTGCTATTATAACAAGTATATGCCCTTTTAACCTTAAATTTATATTATTATCTTTAATAAATTTATCTCTTTTTCTCTTGCTAAAAGTCTCGGCAAAATTTTTTATTATATTATAAAAGAGCGCGATTTTGCCTTAAAGGTCCGAAAACTTAGCTTCAAATTTCTTGCATTTTTATTTTAGCTTTAAAATAAAATTATAATTTATATCGATATCTTTGTGCATTGCTTCTTAAGTTATTAGCAAGAACGGTTTTTATATAATAAATTAGCAAAGGAAATTTAAGATACTTAATTCTCTTATAAATAACTTTTAAGCATATTAAAAATTTTCGTTATTTGCGCCTTTAAACTAAATAGCCTCTTTAAAGCTCTCTTTAATAGATTAGCGGACTTGGTTATTAGTTATAATAATATTTCAAGACTTTAGCAAGGATTATTTTTATATAAAGAATTAGTTAAAAGAATTCTAAGATACTTAATTCTCGTATAAATAATATCCGAGCACTTTTAAAATTTTTGTCGATTGCATTATTTGCGTTATTATCGCTATTATTGTCGTTAAAGTTTCTTGTAATATTAAAGTTGCTATATTCTATTTTGCTTATAAGGTCGATGTTATAAGAACTTCACGTAATATTAGCAAGATAATATCTTACTTTATAAGCTTTAATAGTTATCTTTAATACTTTAAGTTAAGAGATTTAAAAAAGGAGCACAAAATCTTATATAAAGAATCTTATACTTTTTATTAAATTTGCTAAAGAGGGAATACTTATGTTATTTTATTATCCTTTAAGCAAATATGCTAAAGATTTTAATAGACACTTAAAAGGGGCAAACTAAGTTTTAGTCCGTTTTATTAAGTAAGTTAAAGCATTACCATCTTTTGCCTTTAATATAATCTATATCGGGGGTGCGTTATCCTTTAGTAAAGCTTATTAACTCGGATTCTTTAATTATATTACTAAATTAACTTCTATAGCTTAATGCAAAGCATTAAGGGGTGATAGCTTTAAATTAACACTCTTTAAGCTATATAAGCTTATTTTACCCGTTATTAAGACTATAGCCTCTCGGCTACTATCTCCTTATTTATATAGCTACTTAATAGTTATCCTTATTACTACTTAGCAAATTTTATAATAAAGGTATAATATTATAGCTTTATTATTTATATATAAAAGAAAAAACTATTATAGCAAAATTATATATAATAGCGCGTTATTGTTACAAATCCCACGTTAACTATAAATCACGTTAAAAGTTACTATTATTAAGATTTCTTGCAAGTAACCGAATAAGGTGCTTTACTATTTATATATAAGAGTAAGAATTGCTAAAATCTTGCTCCTAATATATATAGCTATAATAAGATTATATATAATATCGCGCTACTAGTAATTAGTATCCCTTTTAGCTATAGCTAAGACTATAGCCTTTTTTATGCTATAAGCATTAAGGGGGCTAGCATTATAATAGTATTATTTATATGTAAAAGCAAAAGTAACAAAATTTACCCCTTTTCCCGGCTATAATAAAGTTATAAATAATATCGCGCTACTAGTAATTAATATCCCTCTTGCTTATAGCTAAGACTATAGCCTCTTTTATGCCGCGAGAATAATCTCTTTATTTATATAATAATATATTAGCGCTTTTTCCCTTTTATTAAGATAGCAAGGCTCTTATTCTTAAATTAAGGGGGGTAGCATTATAATAGTATCATTTATGCATAAGAGCATAAGTAGCAAAGGTTACCCCCTTCTCTTAAAGCATATAACTAGTAATAAGATTATATATAACATTAGCGTTTTTAGTATAAATCCCACGAGTATTATTAATTTTATATATAACATTTCGAGGGTTATTACACATTATAATCCTTTTAGCTAGTTTATAAAATGCTTAAGAGGTTTCGGCTTACATGCTAGCCGGATAGCTTATATTATGCGAATTATAAGCAAACTCCCTTGCTTTTTAAGCGGCTCGAGCTATATTTATATAATATACTAGTATAATATAAGATTTTGCCTTGCAACTTACTTTATCTTTAGCTAATTAGGGTCTACTTTGCTAAATAATAAGCTAAGCTATATTCCGGTTCCGCTTTTTATGCTCTCAAATTTATAAATGCATAATAGCTTAAATTCCTAGTTAGTGTTATAATATATGCGCTAAAATTAGAGATTGCTTATTTTAGGAAATAGGCATTTAAAGCTATATATGTCTAAGCTTAGTTTAATTTTAACATATAAGCCCAAAAATCTATTACTAGTTACTATTACTTTTACTTCTTACTTTCCTATTACCGGGCTTGTCACTTATTATCTTTACTCCTTATCCTTATCTTTATTAGCACATTAATAACATTATCTTTACTAACCCTTTATATAAATATTAATATTAATATCTTTATTTTTATTAATATTATTATCTTTACTAACACGTTACTATTATAATTACTATTTTTACTAATACCTTTTATTTAAATAATATAATATAGCTATCCTTAAACTATACGCGTTAAGGTTAAAGGCTTTATTATCGGCAAAATCGACTATAAAAACTTTATTAGCAAACCCTCTTAATACTAAAAGCTCTTTTAAGTCTTAATAACCTTCTTTAAATCTTGCTATAAATCTTGCTTTTATAAAAGCTTTATTTAAAACCCCGCTAATTGTAAGTAAGTCTTTAATAACTTAGCTTGCCTTTAAAACTTTATTTAATATTAAATAGTTACTAATAAGCCCTTTAAGTATAACTTACCTTTATAAGGTAATATCGCTATAGAAATTCCCAAAGATCTGCTAGCTTTAGCAAGTTTGCTTAAAGATTTACTAGTAAAAGGCCCGTCTAATGACTAGTAACTAGTAAAAGGTCTTTTAACAAACTTGCCGACTAAAGAAGCTTTTTTAAAATCTAGCAAGTAATTAAGCAAGTTCCCTTTTGTCGACTTTCGCTTAATATTTAACATTTTCTATAAATCCTTGCTAAATAAACTATTTTAAAGCTAATTTGGACTTAAATTTATAAGCTTTAGCTTTAAATAGCAATAATATTACTACCTTTGCTATAAAAGACCTCCCGATAAATATATTAAGTTTTAACACTATTAAGAAAACTCCCTAATATATTAAGCGCAAAGCAAAAGAATAGCTACAATTGAAAAATCCCTAAAAAAACTTTAATTTAAATTATATAAAAAGAAAGAAACATCTTAAGAGATTAGTAAGTTATATTTATTATATAAAAGACAAATTAAGCTAATTAATATTTATAAAAGTAATTACTATTATCGATTTTAATAACGAATCTTTAAGCGAAAATTTGCTAAGCCGGAATTAATAAAAACCGAATATATGTAGTCGATTTATTAAACATGCTTTTAAGAATTATATAAAAAAAGAAGCTATATATTTAAACGCTACTTTAGCAAGTTCGAATATTATTATTAATACTTATAGCGTGCACACAAATCTTATAATATCACTTATAGCTTTTAATCTCGAAAATACTTGCATTTTTGCTAAATTATCCGCTAATTACTTAGCAAAAAGTTTACATTAAAAGCTTGTTAAAGAACTTTAAAATATAAATAAAAAAAGATATATGTCGAATAATGCCTTATTTTAAAGTTTTCTCCCTCTTTTAAAAGCTATATCTTTAATAAAGCGACAACTTAAGTACTTAAGTGCGCAAGATATAAAGATCTCGGAGCATATTAAAAGGTCTTATTAAAAAATGGTAAAGGCTAATTTTGTTGCAAGTTTATCTTTTATATTATAGCTTAAAATATATTATAATATTCTCTTTTTAAAATTAGTATTAAAACGTGATATATTAAAGACTTTATAGTAAAGCATTTTTACTTTTCCCTTATCTTATAAAGATAGTCAAAAACACTATATATTACTTTATTAGTAGCTTCCTTTACAAGTCGCTCTTGCTTTGCTTTTTTAATAACTTCTTTTGCAAGTTATATCCTTTTTTAAGCTTTAGCTTATTCCTTTTTGCCTTTTTAAAACTTTATCTTTTTCTTTTTTTACTCTTTAAAGCTATATTACAACTATATTACTCGGTAAATTTATAATTTAACTTTTAAGGAAATAATATTTTTTAATATCTTTATATAATTAAACATTTACCCCCTTAAGTTTATTTTTTGCATCTCGGCTAATAAAAGCAGTTTAAAGTCTAAATGCAAGACTTTTACAAAATCGCTTAGCTATAATATAGCTATTTGCGAATTAGTTTATATTAGTAGTTTATTCGGAATAAATAGTTAACTTAAGCTTAAAGAGCTATATTATATACGACTTGTTATTACGTGATATATTAGCTACTTTAGTTATATCTTAATTCAAGTAGCATTTTAGTATAATGCTTATATGCAATAAGACGCTAAACTCGCTTATTTGCATAAGCGCAAGGGGCAAAACATAACCTTTAATTTAAGTGTAAAGAGTTAAAAACAGTCTTTATTTTAAAATAGCATTACTTAAAAGTATTTAAAGCGCGCTATAGCTTAAATAAGATAAATTACTAATAACTAAAATAAGCACCTTACTTAGTATATCTTTAATTAATCGATATAATTAAGCTTTAAAAAGAATAATGCTTAAATCTTTTAATAAATTCGAGGATAATAAATCCGACAAAAAAACGAAATATAATTTATAAATAGTATTTATAGCAAAAACTCCTTATATAGTCAAGTTTATTTAAGCAAATAATATATTAAGTTAAGCAAACTTCTTAGCTACATTTTTCTTATAGCTTATATTAGCCGGATATATCGTATTCCTTAAGACATTTACTTCTCTTAAAAACTTGCAAACTCTTGCAAGTAATAATAATAAAATATTTATTTAATTTACACTTAAGCATATTCGAATTCTAGTAATAACTAAGCTATGCTATAGCATTAAAACGATTAAAACGAGCATTTTATAATATATTTAGTAGCGTAATACCGTTTAGCTAGTTAAATATATATTCTTGTAAGTTTCTTGCTATTACACTAAATAGCTTAAGTATTAAGTAATTAATAAATCGGGGCTCCTTTACTCACTTATCGGCCTTATAACTACTATTATTAACATTTATATTACTTAAAGTAGTTATTAGTTTATTATAGCTAAAGTTATAGTTATTATAATTTATATGTATATAAGTAATATATTTATATTATATTTAATATATAATTACTAAATCTTAGAAAAGTTAAAAACGGCATATAATAAAGCGCTAGCTAAGAGCTATAATGCGTAAAGTGCTCTTAAATAATCGACAAGCTTTAAAAAGTAATTAGATTTGCTATAAAAAGAGTAGCGCTATTAGCTTAAGTTAAATTGTAGCATTTTCTTTATATAAATTGCAATAGTCATTTGCTATAAAATAAATGCATTACTAGTCTTGCTTAATTAATTCGGATTCCGCTTAACCGCTTTTTGTCGCGAGATTAAGGTTTTAAGTCGATGCGTTTAAAGGATTTACAATGCTAGTTAAAAGTTTATATAATTGTTAATTATACCCCTAGAAAATTATAAGGCATTATAGCGTATTTAAGTACTAAGACTTGTAATTGCAAATTTATTAGGGATTTGCGCACTAAAAGTAGGGCCTATATAGCTTTATAAGCGAAAAGCTCTTATCCCGATAAGGGACAAGTATACTATAATACCCGAAAGCTAATAAAACTATAGTAGCTTTAATACTTGAATACGCTATAATGCCTTATAATTTTCTAAGGGCGCAATCGACAACTATATAAACTTTTAACCGGCATTATATAAAATAAGCTAAGCACTTACACACCTTAATTGCCCAAAATTGGGTTTTATTATAATAATATTACAAATTAAGAAAAAGAAGTTTTGCGTTCTTTAACTCGTTTATAATATAATATATAACTTTTAAACTTTTTTATACACTTTAAAAGCTTTAGTTTTTTAAGGGGTATTAGTAGCGCTTTATTAGTAGTTAAGTTAACTCGTATAGCCTTTTAGCGAAGGATAATAACGTTAGCGACAAATTTTAATATAAGCATTTAATATTTTAAAAATATACTTTAAGTTTTAAATATAATATCTTCTTATTTTATTTCTTTTAAAAGCCGTTTCCGGTATTACTATTTTTTAAAATAAATTATATAAAGCAATTAAATTAGAAGGATGCATAAACACGAAATTAACTAATAAATACACATATTAACATTTGTCCTTTACCTTTATTAGCTATATTATCTATACTCTTTAAACATAAATGCCGAAAATATTTTCGACAATATTTTAGATAGCTATAAAAAGCAATAATAGATATTTCGGAAAAGGAAAGAAAGTCTCTTTAGCAAAGCAAAAGAATTAAGTGTATTTACTTAAGTTAATATTGCCTTAATTATATAGCATCCTTAAAAGGGAAGTTTCTT
>Ga0302221_10002285_pt1 | contig 12011 bp, 4 predicted proteins | sample II_Palsa_E2_1_FD_193517 | JGI IMG/M metagenome (GOLD analysis project Ga0302221, IMG submission 193517) | Peat permafrost microbial communities from Stordalen Mire near Abisko, Sweden - II_Palsa_E2_1 | ecosystem: Environmental > Terrestrial > Soil > Palsa > Peat permafrost | place: Sweden...
GGATATCCGAGTATAAGGAGGCTAAGAAGCCACGAAATTGAGCTATTACAAGGGGTTATATTTTTATTTGGAGAGATATAGCTTTAAGGGAGAAAAGAAGGGAAAAGAAGCTAAAAGTATAACTAAAAAACGCAAAGGAGCATAAAGAAGGCATAAATGATTAAAACAATCGAAGACGCTTATTAAAGGACTTATTAAGACGATTATTAATTATTCTTGCAAAAAGCAACCGATTAACCTTAAAATCAAGTATAGCAATTGCTAGTTCCCCCCGAGAAACACTAAAGCTTTAACTTACACTTTAATCGACTTCCTTAAAAGACGAAGCTATTGTTCTAACACTTAATTTATACAAAATAGGAGATAACAAGTATATACTAGTCTTTAAATTACACCTTCCCTTGCCCGGAGCTTAAGGAGCCTTATAGTTTAAAGGGAGTAACATCTTAACCTTCTTAAAATAATATAATAATATATATAAGGATTATTAAATCTTTATAACTACAAAGAAAGAATATATTATTAGATATATCTCTTTGTTATACAAAGACTAAGTAAAAGCTATGCTAAAGTATTACGCTAACAGTTTAAGCAAATATAATAAAGACAAGTTTTATATAGCTTTAAAGAAGGAGTATAAGGAATATGACTAAGAAACTTTTAAGGTTAGTTATAACTTCTTAAATCGAATTATTGCTTAATCTTAAGCCGCATGCATTACTATTAAAACTTATATTAACTTATTTTATAGGGTATTAACGGAACTAGTAAAGAGGAATAAGCTAGATAATAAGCACTAGTATAAGGAGTTTATAAAGGGTCTTCCTTTGCAAGTTAAGGATAAGATTTTCAAGGACTTTAATTACAAGCTTACTAATATATTTACTTATAATTATTAGAAGATGCACAAGATTGTAGTATTTGCATACGAGTATAAAGAGAAGAGGCGCTACTACAACGAAGCTAACGACCCCGAGTACTTATAGCTACGCTAAGAATACCTCGATATAGTTATATAAGATATAGTGCTTGCAATAAGCGATAAATACGCCCTTCCCTTACCCTTAGCTATGCTTGTATTAGTAGAAGAAATTACTAGAACTAGTAAGGTGTCGAAGGTCCCTATTCCTAAGATAATAAAGCTTAAGAAACCCGCTAATAAAGTCGACTAATTAATAAAAGAAATGTAAAAACTTTTAATTTTATACGTTACTTTAAAGGATTTGCAAAAAGCCGTTAATGCTTCGGTAGCCGCTATTATTAACAAGATGCAATTATAATATTAATTTATGCTTTTTGCGATTAATAACTTAAGAGAAGGATTTGGTAGCTACTATAAGGCTAAAGGGGGTTTTAGTAAACGTAATCGAGGTCGGGGTAATTATTATAATAAAAGAGGCAAGGGAGCATTTATATCGACTAATAGTAATTGCCCTTACCCGGATTTTTAGCAAAATATAGCTTAAGTTAACGCTATATATTAATCTTTCGATTAATATTGCCTTGCTTGCTTTAGTAAAGACCGGGACAACGCTATTAATCTTAATTGTAAATATATGCATTTAAACGATTATCCTTTGCTATAAAAGCTTATTTACTTTAAGTGCATTTATAAACACGGGTTTTACTAGTATAAAGGGAGATAAGACCCGAATCGGGCCTTTATTCCTTTAATACTACAAAGCAATTAACGTTAATTTAATCAAATTAGAGCTTACCTTTAAAGGGGGGAATATAATTATAATATAGCAAAACGCCTTGCTAATACTTAGCGTCTTTAAAATAATATTTAACTTAGAAACTAAGAGAGAAACAAGTCTTAGGCCCCTTTTATACTCGGCAATTTATATAAGAGCAAAGAGATCTTGCGTCGAGATATAAATAATATTCCTATTTTTAGAAGCAATTGCGTAAATGTTATAAATAAGGACGGCATCTTTGTTAATAAAATGTATAAAGATATAATATATTTTATATTATTTGTTAATGCTACCGGATCCTTAAAAGCAAAGGGAAAAGGGCTATAAATTGCCCGAGATATTATAAAGCAATAAGCTCGAGCAAAGGAAAGGCTCTTATAAGCAAAAAGCTAAAGATTTGCTATACTAAGAGTTAAGAGGGATATTAGACCCTTATAAGATATAAACCTTAACTCGGCTTTTAATAAAGAACCGGAACTAGTTAACACTTTACAAGAAAAGCTTATTTTATAATCGAAGAAAGCAACTATTCTGCTTTTATATACGCAAAAAGGGGTAAAAATGATTATCGATGCCCTTAAAACCCCCGATCTTATAGCTACAATTTAATACTAATAAGTAAAGGACAACTAAGCTTATATGACAATTTTAAAAATAAGAAATGCAATAGTTATATATATAGCTAAAGAAATTAAGAAAACAATTAAGGTAATTGCTATAGCTAATAAATTAAAACGTATAATGCAAAATATAACTTAGCCGGCTTAAGTAACTAGCTATATACTTTAAAGAAATATAAGTAGCTTTAATTTTAGGACTCTTATCTTAAAGAAGAGCATTATTATATCCTCTCGACTTCGATTTTTATTATATAATCTTAGCAATAAAGTAAAATGCTATAGTATGCTAGATATAAGAGCTAAATGCAACATCTTACTTACAAAAATAGCTAAGAACTTAAGCTACGTTATTTATAGCGTTAATACCTTTACTATATTTACAATTACAAGTAACTAATTCGGCTTTATTAGCGCAATTAGGATTAAGATCGAGATTATAAAAGGGGTTAGTTGCGAGGACGTGTTCTTCTTAGTTAACAACTCTCTTAAGACTTTACTAAGAATGCCGTTTATTAGCAAGATAAAAATAGCTATAAATTATAAAGACGACAATTTATAAGATAATACGTTTACTAATTTAAAAGACTTAAGGAATGCTTATATAGTTATAATTATTTTACTACTAAAGAGTGTTATTAGGAGGAAAGTTTAGTTTTAGCAAGACCTTTAGCCAAAAATCGAGGAGGTAAATTCGAGTAATAAAGAAAAGGAAGAAGAAGAGGAAAACTAAGGCTTAATGCTTTAGCTAAAAAGAGTATTAGGGGAGTAAAGGCTATTTTGGGGTTTTTTGAGGAGTTTTATGATTTTAGGACTAGCGTTACTAATTTTTTAGATATAAGAACTACAAAAGACGCTTTTGTTTTAGCTTTTATAAAGCACTTTCCGGATATAATACGAAAATAAGCTATAAATATTTTAAATACTAATATTCCGGATGCTAAAGTAAAACTATATTATTTGATGCTAGCTAGTTTTATCTTTAAAGGTAAGAAGGGAGGACTAGAGTTTTTAAGTTTTTTATAATCTTTTAATAAATTAGAAGGGGTATTATTATACTTAAAAGACAAGGATAAGAGCAAGAAGGTCTTGCGTTTTAATACGCTAAAACAAGTAAAGCTAGAGAAAATGGCAATTGCATTGCAAAACCTTATAAGCGTGCCTTTTACGCTCTTAGTAAATAGTATTTATAAACTAAAGGCTAAGAAGGTATAGCTAATTAATAAGAATAATAATATAAGAAAAGGACTTAGAAGATAATCTAATTAGTATAAGCAATTTAAAGTATAAGACACCTTATAAGCACAAGTAAGCAAATACTAGGACTACTTACTCTTACGCTTTATTATAATATTAAGAGGTTCCCGACTTACCCTTAAGCGACTAGCTAATTTAAATACTAGAGACTAGCTTTAAGAAAAGGAAAGGGCCATATTCGAAGAACTAATAATTAACTGCAAAAGAGCTATTGCGTTTAACTAGAAAGAAGTAAGAAAGATTTATAAGGATATTAGTTCCCTTATTCTTATTAAGATAATATTGCATAAAGCTTAGCAAGAAAAGAACTTCCCTTGCTTTAAAGCTCTAGTGCCGATAGTAGTAAAAATGCTATTAGAATAGCTAGACCGAGGTATACTAGAAAAATGCAATAGACCTTATAAAAACCCTTAGTTCTTAGTTGCAAAGAAGCTAGCTAGCACTTATAAGCTTATTAATATAGCAATAAAGATGAATTTTGTTACTTTATAAGATGCTAATATACCTTTATTAGTAGATAAGTTCTTAGAAGAATTTGCTAAATGTTAATATGCTTCTTTAATTGATTTCTTCTTTAAATATAATTAACTTACCTTAAATGTTAAAAGTCGGGATATAACAAGTTTTATAACCCCTTTTAGTTTACTTAAAATAACTACTTTACTATAAAGAGCTACTAATTCGGTAGCCTAGTTTATATAAGTAGTAATAACAATCTTAAAAGACCTATTTCTAGCTATAGCTATGCCATTTATCGACGATATTAGGGTAAAGGGGCTATATATTAACTATAGTAGAGAATTAAAGCTTCTTAGAATCCGTCGATTCGTGTTCGAACATTTGCAAAACTTAAATAGGGCTTTAAAGCAAATTAAAAGGGCTAAAGCTTTTATTAGGCCTAAATCACAGTTTTGCTATAATAGCATAAGTATTATAGGTTTCGTATATAGTTTTAGAGGAAAGAGCCTTATTACTACTAAAGTTAGTAAGATCTTAGACTAGCATTAGTATAACAATATTATAAAGGCTAAGGCATTCCTAAGAATTTGCGTATATTACAAAATCTAGATCGAGGCGTATACTATAATAGCTAAACTAATTTATCGACTGCTTAAGAAAGGAGAGCCTTTCTTATAAGGGGAGGAACAAATTAAGGCAATATAAACTCTCTAAGAAAAACTTACTACTACGCTATTACTTTGCAAGCTACATTACAATCTAGCAAAGCTATAAGGGCTTATTATCTTAGCTATAGACGCTAGTCTATTTAAATAAGGAGCAATTTTAAGATAATATAATAATAAAAGACGTAAGAGAATTACCCGGTACAAATCTAGAATGTGGAACTAGACTAAATAAAGCTATAATGCTACTAAGAGAAAGTGCAAAGGGGTTCTTAAAGCTTTGCAAAAACTATAATTTTAGTTATATAATATCTATTTTATCCTAGAAATAGACGCAAACACGCTTGTTGCTTAGCTAAATTAGGCAACTATTAACCTCCTTAAAGCTTTAATTACTCGCTAGCTTATATAAATTAAGCTATTCGACTTCGAGGTACGCTATATAAAGGGTATAAAGCATATTATAGCCGATGGACTATCCCGGCGCCCTTATTACAAAGAGGATTCGGAGGATAACTTAAATATCGATAAATTTATCGCGCTAGAACTCGATATAGTCGGAATTTAACTAGTTACTAAAAGCGCAAAAACGGTAAAGCCTTGCGATATTAAATGCAATGCGCGCCCTAATTAGCTAAAGCTTAATTCCGGAAGCGAACCTTATTTTTTAAGCTGCCCTTAAAGGGGCAAAATTAAAAGTTGCCCCTCTTTAAGCAGCCTTAAGAATTAAGCACTTAAGGGAATAGTTTTTCCGAGCTATATAACCGATAGCCGTAACGCTATGCATTACCTTATATTAATACTTTAAAATGCGACTAATAGTTTTATATCGATTAATCCACTTAATAAAAGCTATTTAAAGTAGTTTTAAGCAATTGCAAAGTACTTGACTACACTAGCTAAGCTTAAAGGCATATTTAAAGGCAAATTCCGAAGATTAAAGAAAGAAGCACTAAACTATAGCATACGCGATAAGCAATTATAAAAGAATAAGTGCAAATTGTACTTTTTATATCTAATTCTTAATAATTTAGCCTAAAGAGCAAAAATTATAAAGGAGTTGCATGATAAAACTAGTTATTCCGGCTAAGAAATTACCTTTACAAGAGTAGCAAGCAAATATTACTAAGAGGGTTTTTATAATAATATTTGCAAGTATTGCAACTCTTGCAAAGTGTGCTAATACAAGTATAAGTAACGACAAGAAAAAGCTCTATTTCTTATAAAAGCTACCCCTTTATTTTATTGCATTAATATAAACGTTATAAAGCTACCCGGATACAAGAGCTATAATTATCTAATAATAGCTAAAGATAACTTCTTTAAATGGCTAAAGGCTAAACTTATAAAGAACCTTACTAGCAAGAAGATTGCTAAGTTTATTTAAACTAATGTGATTTGTTAGTATAGTTTATTTAGAAAACTTAAAGTTAATAGTAGTGCTAAATTTAAAGGTGCTATAATTGAGGAGCTTTAAAAGCTAAGGATTTATAAGATTATAATCTTTGTATATAATGCAAAGGCTAATAAAATAGTAAAGCGTGGATATTAGCTAATTATATTAGCTTTAATTGCTTTAAGTATAAGAGGGAAGAAATTATAAGTGGACTTTTTACTTTAAGTGCTTTTTGCGGATAAAACTACTATATATAAGCTTATAAGCTTTACTCCCTTTTATATAGTTTATAGCAAAGAAGTAGTACTCCTAGTAAAAACCCGTTACCTTATATAAAGAACTCTTAAATAAGATAAAGTCTATAATCGATTAACTTTGCTATAGCTTTATATATAATAACTTTAAATGCGTGATAAAGATATTAAAGAATTTAAGCTATAGAACACTCGACGACATGCTAAGGGCAAAGTTAACTTCGATGCTAAACACTAGATTTATAAGAAACCGATTTAAGTAAAAGATCTTATTTTAGTATATAATATTAAAAATATTAATTAAGACAAGTTTAAAGACACTAAGCTTTTATACTAATAGCTAGGACTATATAAAGTTAAGGAGGCAAATTAGCTAAAGGGAACTTATAAACTAGAAGAATTAGACAAAACTCTTTTACGTTATATATATGCAAGAAACCGACTAAAGCAATTTGTTAAAAGAGATTAATACTAGTATTTTTATAAGGATAAAGTTCCGGAGCTTGCTTTTAAGGAGGTCGAATTCCGGACTAATATAGAATTAGAAGAGGAAGCTATTATAAAGTTTTATACTAAAATAACTTAAGAAATCGAGAAAGATACTAGAATTGTAATACAAGTTTTAAAATTCCTAAAATCCGAGAAAGGGAAGTATGTCCGCTTTAATAATAACTAAAAAGAAGCTAGATTAGCAAGTAAGGATAAAGACTAGGAGTAAAGGCTATTATCGACTATAAATACACAGCTGCCGATACTTTAATTTCGACCTTTATATACCTTAAAACACAAAAATAGCTTAAAGAGGACTATAAAACCTAAAACTAGACTTTACTTAAGCTAAGACTTAATTAATAATTGTAGTTCGCAAATGCAGTTAATTAGCAAAAGCTAGTACAAGCTGCAAATAGTATTAGAGTTTTGCCAAAAAGCATCGATTATAAGATAACAATAAAGCTAAAAGACTAACAATAACAAAAACGCTAGATAAAGCCTTTTATTTAAGAAGAACCTAGTATTTCTTTCCTATTTTAGCTTTTAATTGCTTCTTAATTTTGCTTTTAGTTATTAAAACGTTCTTACTTATTATCCTTTATTATATATAAAGTCTCCCTTGTTACACGAGAAGTTCTTTATATTATATGTGAAATTTCTATTACTTTTAACTTGTACTCGCATTTCCTTTTACTAAAAACCCTTACTTACTTTACTTTTGCTTGCTTAGGACGAGCAATAAATATAAGAGGGACAAGGTTAACTTATACTCGCTTTTGCACTCCTTTACCTTTAAAAAAGCTTTTAATTTATTCCTTTAATTTAGTCGAGTTCTTAAAGCTATACATATTTGACTTAAAACTTTTGTTTCTTAGCATTATAGTTGCTTTTTTCTCTTTAAATAAATATATTATAAAAGACTTTTCCGTATGCAATATTAATTTACTTTTACTTTTATGCAACAAAGGACTCGCACTTTAAAGAAGAGACTTTTTCTTTAGTTTTTCTTTTTATTTTATATATTTAAAAGCTTGCATTATTTAGAATATAGCTTTTAGTTATAGACTAGTTAATTTTTAGGTATAGCAAACATTTACCCCTACTAAAACTTATATAACCTTACATTTACGCTTTATAACCTTATAACTTACTTATATATCTTATATTGTATAATAACGTCGAATTTACTACAAAATGCAAGAAAACGATACCGAAATGTCGAATAGAGGGTTTACCCTTACCAAATAAACTAAGGAAGAAGAGCTCCCGGTCGCTTGCCGTAAACTTATACGCTATAAACCAAGAAAGCTGCAAATTGCCGGTGTCGAAGTTATAAGCTTAGCTTAAGCCTTAAATGTTATTAAGGACCTCTTAAATAGAGAGAAAGCTGCTATAATTATAACATTTAATGCTAGACTATTATAAGCTAAGGGAAAAGTAGAGGATGTGATCTTAAGCTAGAAGGACATAGTCTAAGATAAAGAAGCCTTTAAATTAGAGGGAGACACCTTAGTAGCATATAATATTTAAAACGAGGCTTTTCTAGAGGTTGCAAAGGATGTGAAGAAAGCTAAAGCCGTCTCTTGCAAAGCTTTAGTTAAACTAATTAAAACCTTAGACAAGAAGAGCTTACGGGCTTAGGCGTTTGGCTAGTATATTTAGTAAGAACACTCTTAATATGGCAAGAACGTGTATAGCTAGTTAAGTAAGTTGTTTAAATCGAAAATCGCTTTATAAGAAGCTATTAGGTTAATTAATATAATAACCTTAAAGCGTGCTTAAGAAGCTTTAGTCTATGCCTAATTAGCACTCTTTACCGGCAATATTAGAGCTGCGCTAGAACATGTAAAGGCCTTAGCAAAGAATTAATAGCTAAAAATCGACGAACTGCGAGCCTTTAAGCTTAGCTAGCTAAGTTTTACCTTTAAAGAATTAGGAGTCTTAATTAAGGGAACTTATGCCGACAAACCGTTTCTTGCATTTATGGACAAACTTGTAAACTAGGAAGCAGTTATTATTAATGCCCCGAAAGCCCTTACGCCCGAATAAACTATAAAGCAAGAGCCGGTCGTCGATCTAGTAGCTAAATAGCTTGCTAAGGAATAATAAGAGCTAAAGCATAATAAAGTAATAAAGTTTATAAGTATTCCTAATAAGGATATAAAACCCGGCATAAGTAAAGAAGAAGTTAATTTTAATTAGTTCTTATATAATAAACCCGATATTACTACTAATCTCCCGGACCTTAAGACGATTGCAACTCTAGCATTAGAACTAGCAAATAACATGGGAACTAGTAATGCTAAAGACCCCCCGGCAGCTAGTACTTTTATGCTTATATAAACTAAAGCTTTAGAACTTCTACAAGCTAAAAGAGTAGCTGCAAAGCTTAAAACATACTCAAATTTTGGTTTTAATAATAAAAACTTGTCCCCCCCTAGCAAGAAGGCTAAAACTAAGAGCTAAGGCAAGAAGAGAGCTGCTTTTAAGGGAAAGAAACCTAAATTTGCTAAACTAGTTAAAATTAGGGAATACTCTTATAGTATAAGTGATTTATAAAAGGGAGACGTGGCTTTATAGGACACCTTAGACTTTATAAGCTAATTGTCTATTTTAAAAGAGATTGCAATTAAATAATATTATAAGCTTAAATATTATAAGACCCCTTATTTAAAGCACTTTAAGGCCCTTATAAAGCTCCTTTTTATTCGATTTGTAGAAGATGCCGATACTATAATAGACAAGCTAGCAGCTATTTATAAGCTTACTAAGCTTAAAATTAGCTTTCGACTTAAATAAATTTATTTAGAAACATGTCACTTCTTTTTAAACACGGCTAAAATTACTTATTATATCAATTAACATCTTATTAAAAGTCGATTCCGGCCCCGAAAACGGATAATAAGCCTTATACTTGCTTAAGCTATTAATATGCCTAATACCGGTATATAAGTGATAAAATAGCACCTTATATAAGTAAAGAAGGGTAAGATCTTAGACTTATTAGTCGACGAAATCGAGATATTGCAATTTTATATCTATTATAGTACTAAGAGACTAAATAGTATTATGCCAAATAAATACTTTCCTTTAGCTATATAGCTACTTTAAGCAAATCTTTTAATATAGCTTTAATTTTATCGAATGCTACTTAGCAACCTTATATTCTTAGTTACTTACCCTTAACTTATCTAGTATTACGACGATAATTCTATTAATTTTCAATTTTATAAAGGAGATACTAGGAAACTTGAAGCTATTACCTCTTTTTGCTTTAAAACCCTCCTTTTTAGTAAAGACAAAGAAGTAGGTTATATAGCTCTTAAAGAACTTGCTACTTTTAATGCATTTGCTATATAAGCTTTTAAAGACTTGAAGTATATCGATTTATCGGTAACTAGTGATAAGGGTATAGCTTTATAAAAGTTTATAAGGAAGAGGAGTAATTAGGTTGCTATAATAACTCTTAAAGTATATAATATGCACGTTTATCGTTTTAGAACTTTAATCTCTTATCGTTTTATTAGAAAGGAAAAGCTCTTTAAACCCCGGATATCTCTTCTTATTGCTTTAGTTTTTGTTAAATTTGATAACATATGCGAAACCGGAGTCTTATATAATGTGATTAAGATCTCTTATAATAATCGACAAGTTCTTGTAATTAGTCGATTTAAGGATATATTTAAGGATAAGTCTTTTGTTAATAGTATTTAATTAAAAGGTGTAAGAGCTTTATACGACATAATTCGATGCTTGAAATGCCCGGAATACTTAGTAATACGCATAAAGATAAAGAAATAGCTAGCATATAGCGACACGTAAGCTAATAAGGTAATATATCTTGCCTAATAAAGGGAAGCTATAAAGCAAGTCAAAATTGCGTTTAAGTACTTGTAAGAGGATAAAATAGCTATATTTTTAAGCAATAAGTCGTACTTTAAGTATAAGATAAAGGGATTAGCGTTCCTTGCTAGGGATAATAAGGAGTATGTGGTCATTTCTAGTAATAAGGAAGAAGAATAGACTATTCTTGGGGCTTGTCTTGTTTTTTATTGCTCGGGATAAGCAATAAATATAAGAGGGACAAATGTGGCAAGGTGCTAAGGGGATTGTTAATTTCTGTCGATTTTAGAGGGTTTTTAGAGGTTCTCAGTTAGTGCTACACGTGACTAGAATGGGGGGTATAATTGCTATTTTCTATAGCTGCGCACACTTTACTTTATACTTAATTTATACCTACTTTTATACTTAATAATTGTATATAGTTATTGCTAGTCTTATAGTTTCGTTTCTGTTTCTTGATTTATGCGTGCATGCTTTAGTTCTTCCTTTTATTATTACTTTAGTTTTACATATGCGTTCTCCTTCTTGTTCTATTGCTTAGTTTCCTAGTATCGTTCTTGTAGGGTTTTCTTCTGGCTGAGGTCCGCCCCCCTACAGTATACATCTCGAATATAATATAGCAAAGTTATATAGCCTTAATAGCAAAATTGGGCAAAGAATGTAATCTTTCGAAGAAAATGAGGCAAATAACTATGCATTTTTGCAAGAACTTAATTATTTATAAGGTTAATAAATGCAAATATGCAATATAGTTTTCTTTATATCCTTATATTATATATTAGGAACTAAGTAAGCCGGGGATTATAGAAGATTTGCAAGTTAAGCTATAAATATATTAAATAATAGAAGAAAAGGGGTCTTGCCGGGGAAGCTATAAGGTGCGCTATAATCGTGAGTTGCTAGTTAATTGAAAAGCTATGCCGAAGTAAGACTTATAAAACCGGGTATATAACTATTTTTTACTTTAGTTACCCGGTTTTAAAGATGTAGTATTGTGCGCTTTTATGCTCGAGCTTAAAAAGTTATATGCTAATTAGCTCGGCTAAAAGATAGGGGATTTTATCTAAACTTTATTTCGATAAAATATTAGCTTTTATATCCCTCTTTTTTAAAACCTTAATAAATATTAGCATTATGCTTATATTACTAGATAGCAATACAATTGCAATCTCTCGAGAAGCAAATAAGGGCTATAGCTAACTTTCCTTTTCTTTAAAGTCTTTACATTTGCCTTTGTCTCGTTTAATATTTCTTTCTTAGTCGAATCTTGTATTTACAAGTATTACTTATTTAAATATATCTTTATAGCTATTTAATATCTAGCTAGC
>Ga0302221_10002286_pt1 | contig 11991 bp, 3 predicted proteins | sample II_Palsa_E2_1_FD_193517 | JGI IMG/M metagenome (GOLD analysis project Ga0302221, IMG submission 193517) | Peat permafrost microbial communities from Stordalen Mire near Abisko, Sweden - II_Palsa_E2_1 | ecosystem: Environmental > Terrestrial > Soil > Palsa > Peat permafrost | place: Sweden...
TTAATAATATTTAAAATTTTAAAAATAAATTTTTATATTATTATAAATATTATTAAATAATAATTAAAATAATATATTATTATAATAATATACTTTAATTAATTTTTTAAATATATATAAAAATATCTTTATATATATTTTTCTGGATAAATTAAATTATTAATATATATTATAAAATATTAATAATTTATAATTAAAGTAATTATTTATTTTATTATATTTTATATTATTATTATAGTTTTTATTTATTTTTAAAATTAATTTTATATTTTATATTAATTAGGGACTAGATATAAATTTAGAAATAAATTATCTTTAATATAAAAAAAACAAGAATATTCCGGAGAATATTAAGAATAATAAATATTAAAATAATAATAGTCTTATATATAATAAAGTAAATAATATTAAAAAAATAAATTATTAAAAAATATAAGATTAAAATTTAACTTATAATAATAAAAAAAATATTAATTAAATTAATAATATTAATAATAAAAAAAAAAAATTTATTTTATTATAATTATATTTATTAAATATCAGGAATATTAAAGTTATTAATTTATTTAAGAGATTATAATATATAAGACCTAATTTAATAATTTTAATATTATTTTATTATATTATATTCTCTTATTCTAATATCTTAAATAATATCTTCGCGACTATACTTTTTAATAATTTAGTTATATTTTTAATATAGACATTATTATAATATAAATAGGCCTTAAATATTTAAAAAAAAATTTATTTAATAATTATCCTTAAAGATTTTAATAATAAAATCCTTAAAATCCTTATAAAATAATTTCTAGAGATTATAATTTATTATTTTATTTTTATTATACTTATATAATTTTATTAAAAGATATTTTAAGAATTAATTCTTTAATATTATTTTTTTATTTATTTTATATCTTTATTTCTTGATTTAAATATTTTAATCTATATTTATATTAGATTATAATATTCTGGAGAAATATAAACTTAGAATTAAATATATCTAGTCATTAATTAAAAATATTAGTCTATAAATAATAAACTTATATAATAAATTAATAAATTTTTTAATTATTATAAAGGGATTTTTTATTTCCGGATATTTATAATATAAATATAATTTAGAGTATTTTTATTATAATATTATTTTAAATAATTATTAATAAAGAAAAAAAAAAAAAAATAAACTAAAGAACTTAATTTATATATAATTCTATAAATAAAGATTTTATAATATTATTTATAATATTTCCGGGAATAATCCTTATTCTTTAAATAAGATTTATTAATAAAAAGGAGAGGAATAAGGCAAAGAGGTCATTAGTATATAATATTTATAATTTCTCCGATTAAGGAATACTATAAGGCCTTCTTGAATAATTATTAATAAAGAGAAGAGGGGGAGAATAAGACGAAAAGATTAGTTTATATATAGTTCCACTGGCGACGTCTCAAGACTAGGCTCTTGACGTCTTGACGATTATTCCTGATCTTTAGATAAAATAATTTTTTTATTCCCTATTTATATTTATTTCTTTAGACAAGAAGTTTTTATTTTTATTCTTATCTTGACAAGATTAATTAACCAGGCTAGTAATCTCTATAATTAAATTATAAAAATATAAAAATTTTATAATTCTTGGATTAAAAGAAAAAAAGAGAAAAGGAGAAGAAAGAGAGGCCTTAAATATTCCGGAGAAGACTAGCTTATAGGACATGGACTTTAAATAATTTTTTAAGTATAATTTTTTTTATTCATAGTCTCCTAGATATAATTAATTATTTATTACCGGATTTATAATTTTTTTTTTAGACGAAATATCGCCGTCGATAAAGAAAAAAAAAAAGAAAAAAGAATAAAGAAGTTAAAAAAAATATAACTATAGTCGATATTTTATTTATCGGATATTTTTTATAAAAATTTAAAGTTTAAAGTAAAGAAAAAATACTATAAGTATTTAACTTTATAGAAAGAAAATAAGAGTTTATATATTTAAAAAAAATTAAAAAAATTTAAAAAAGAAAAAGATCTAGAGAGATTATTATAAAGAGAGGAGTTTTATAAAAAAGATAATAAATAATTAAATATTAATAAAAATTATTTTATAATAAATTATTTAATATTTTTAATATATTATTATACTTGACAAGAATATAATATTTAATTATATAAATTATCTAATATTTTTATATAATTATTTTTATATTAATTTTTTTTTTTAATATAAAATAATATTATTTATTATAGACTACTAAATATCTTTAATTCTTGATTAATTCTTTTTTAATTTATATATATAAATTAATTAATATTAATTTATCGATAATATATAATAATCGTTATATATATATAAAAATATTAATTATATAAAATAATAATTAATTAAAAAAAAAAAAAAATATAATAATAAAATATTATTATATCTAAATCCTGACTAAGTTATATTTAATCTAGTAATTATATACGAGTGCCGAGGTATGCCCGCTCGACACGTGACCGGCATAACTATAATATTATAATTATATTAATATTTATTATTAATATAATAATATATAATTTTAAATTATATTTTAAAAATTATATATTATATTTATTTAAACTTAAACTTTAATAATATAAAAATTTATAAATTATAAAGTTATAATAATTTTAAATTTTTTAAATTTATTAAAAAAAGTTTATAAAATTTTAATAATATTAAAAAATTATTTTTTAAATAATTATTTTATTATTAATTTTTTTTATTTTTTTTAATTAAATTAATAAATATTATTTTTAATATATATTTAAACTTATATTTAATTAATATATTTATTAATTTATTTTAAAATAACTTTAATATTTTTATAAATTAATTTTAATTTATTATTTTATAATTTAAATAAATATTAAACTTTAAGTATTTAATTTAAGATTTATAAAAATAAACTTATTTTATAAATATAAAAACTAGTTTTATATATTTTTTAAAGTTAAGTTTTTTTATTATATTAATAAAAATTATAATATAATTAAAAATAAATTTATTTTATAAATATAAAAACTAGTTTTATATATTTTTTAAAGTTAAGTTTTTTTGTTATATTAATAAAAATTATAATATAATTAAAAATAAATTTATTTTATAAATATAAAAACTAGTTTTATATATTTTTTAAAATTAAGTTTTTTTATTATATTAATAAAAATTATAATATAATTAAAAATATATATAATTTTAAATAAATATTTTTTATTAATAATTATTTTAATAAAATAAAAAATAATATAAAAAAAAATAAAGTCGATTTTATAACAAGAGTTAATTTTATAAAAAAAAAACTTAATAATATTAATATTTTTTTTAAAATTAAAGTTTAGTTTAATAAATTTAATAAAAAAAAAAAAATTTTAAAATATTTTTTATAAAAACTATTATTTTAAAAATAACTTTAATAAATAAATTCTTTAAAATAAAAGTTTTTTTAAACTATATAAAAAAATCTTTAAATACTAAAAAATATTTTTTATATAAAAAAAATATATTTATAATAATTTATTTTTTAGTAATTATAATTATGTCGTTAACTCTAAATAACTTTAATATTTTTACTCTAAAATATGTTATAGTTACAAAAAGTAATGAATTAATTTAATTTATTTATTTTAGGTGAGTGCGCGGCCAAAATCCATGATTTCGGTAAAATTAGCGCAATAACGCCGATTTTTACATATAGCTGTAACCTTCGTCACCTTGCATCGCCGGGTGCCCGTAACTCCGATCCTCTCACAACGATTCCTTGAAATCTCGAATTAGGTTCAGCCAATCCTATCATCTCCATGAGGCCGTAGGGTGCCTCCCCCTCAACCTAAGCCATGTACACGCTTCCACCATTTCACCGTCTTCCGACATCACTCTCGCGAGGCTGTTGTAGGGTGCCTCCAGTGCCCCCGGTCCTCCAATCCGCTATGTGGCTCTGATCTCACCCTCTTAGGGTTCTCAACAAGGCTAATAATCTTGTGGTGCATCTCACCATCCGTGTCATCCCGTGACCCCGTCGGCTACTGACACCTGCAGTATCTATTGGATTGCATTTGCACTAGTCTGCGCTATGTCCGTAAGGCTATCATAGGGGGGCCTCCCGGCATCGCTTCTCACAGGGCCACTGTCACGGGGTCGGTAGGGTGCCTCCATGCTGGTCAATGCTTAAAATCAAAGAACCGCTCCAAGTTTATGGCATCAGTTCGCACCGAGTTCACGGCGCTTTCATTCAATTCGGTGGTCTAGCATCATTTTTGCCTCCCTGATTAAACTTGAACATTCGAAATCATGGCAACTCGACGAGCAATACTACTGTTGTTCCTGCTCTTCCTTTGTGGAAGCTTTCAGGATGGGAACTTCGCTTCATTGGCAATCCTTGCATCAACCACCAACCTCACAGCGAATGTGGCCGTTGTTGTTACTTTGTAAGTTATTCTTCTACATAATGGGATTCAAAGAGTAACGACGGAAAATTTACTGACACCGCCATAGACAGCATCGCCAGACTGATCAAGTCAACTATTTCACCCAAGACTTCACATCAACACCTCCTAGCTGTCCCACGACCAGAACAGTTCTACACACAAGAGCCGGTTACCAGCCTACTACCCTACCATCAGCAGGATCTTCGAACTCGTCCGCCCTTGAGGAAGAATTTGCACTCAACCTCTCCCAAGCCGAAGCGGACCGCTCGTATACCGACGCTGCCATCGAAGTTACCTTTCACGCCACAAACAACAATGGAACTGCTACTGAGCAAGCACCAACCAATGATCTCAACGAAACTTGTTCTAGGAAACGCCCCATGAACCAGACAATTGAGCCAGACAACTATCCAAGGAACAATACACGGTCGCCTACTGATCTTGCTGATCTTTGGATAGCTCACCAGAGGAGAAGTACTAAAGCACGCAAATCTCTGTTCCGAGGAGAACACGATCCACCTCCTAGGTTGCCTAAACTTCAACCTGCACCGAAAGCGGGATTGGCTGCATTGGCCGCTGGTGCTCTATACCTCGCTAAGGACAAGAGTAGAAAACGCCAAAAGACGCATGAGCAAGAAGAGAAATCAACTACAAGTTCCGTTGAGCCATTCGATTTAATCCTTCAACCAGAAGCACGGCCCGTATCACGAGAGCAACTCGTTGCCGAAGTGAAAGGCATCCATGCTGGCCTTGTGATGGTAGAAGCGAAATGTATCGAGGTGGACAACAAGCACGCAACCCACGCCGCTTCTGAATCTCCACCAGTCCTTTCAAACGAGCAGTGGCAAGCACTCATCGCATTACATCGTACCTTACTACACGAGCACCATGACTTCTTTTTGGCATCTCAACACCCTTCCGCAACCCCGGCACTGCGCCGTCTAGCTTCTAAATATGCCATGCCAGGTAGGATGTGGCGCCACGGCATACACTCTTTCCTCGAACTTATGAGACATCGTTTGCCAGAATCTTTGGATCATATGATAGCGTTTATCGGTCTCGCGTACACAATGATGGCGTTGCTCTACGAAACTGTCCCTGCGTTTGAAGATACATGGATTGAGTGTCTAGGTGACCCTGGACGCTATCGTATGGCCATCGAAGACGACGATATTCGAGACAGAGAGATCTGGACTGGTGTGGCAAGGCATTGGTACTCGAAAGCGTCTGATGTTGCACCCACGACAGGCCGACTTTATCATCACCTTGCCGTTTTAGCCAGGCCGAATGCTCTTGCTCAGCTCTTCTATTATTCAAAATCTGTCTGCACTTCTCTTCCCTTCGCGCCGACTCCAGAATCTATCTTGACGCTCTTTGATCCAGTATTCAATGCTTCAGTCAGTTCTTACTCCGGACTACCACCCCTCGACCTTGCCTTTGTGAAAGCACACGGAGTTCTGTTTAAGCGTAAGACCTTGCAAGGTTTTGAGCCTCAAGCACAGGAGTTCATCAGAATTTTGGACAATAATATTGATCGACTTACTCAGAAATTTTTGGAACAGGGCTATCACATCGCAATCACAAATAGTAATGCAATGTTGGGATTTGGTTCAAAGGATAATCCTCTCATGGAAGCAATAGAGTTTTTGCCCGAACAACTTGACGACTCTGAAGAGCTTCTATCAAAGGACGAGTTCTTTTGCAGCGCGCGAAAGTTAGCGCATGAAACCTTGGAAATTGCTCTCGGTCGACTGGGAGATCCGAACGTTCTACCTCTAGTTCACGTCTCCCTAGTATTCATGCATTTTATTTGCCGTTATGCTCCGATACAGTGCCTTGTTCAGATCGACTTCCCATGGCAATCACTGGTAGACTTTCTCAACGTTCTTCTGGATTCATATGACACATCCCAAGGGACCATCGCGAAGGACACCTTTCCAATTCGAATTCCAACTGATCCTTTAACCCGTCCATGTCCAATTCCTGAAGATTTTGCCATGCATGGCTTACTGTGGGCTGAGGATTACTTTCCGAGTGGGTGGTTCTCTCAAGAGTTCGAACTCGAGGAAAAGGCACTCCATTGCGATTCGATGACACCAGAAAGAAAAGAAAGAATCCTCTGGCTCGCTATGCGAACAGCGAAGAAATTTCCGACTACAATCAACTATCATCCCGCTTCCTATGATCCTAGATGTAACGAGCTCAACAAACCACATTTTTCTGCCAATCGAAGCGGGTCTTCTGCCGGTCGCTCTTCAATTGCGACCGTGACTTTGGAATCATCCCACGAAGTCGATCCTGCTTCTGCCAGCCTTCCAATTTTAGGGCTAGAACAAATCACAACGTATCCTTCGATCGACGATGACCCGCGATTCAATGGTTTTTATGCTACTTTAGCTTTGCCATTGGATTCATCGCAAGAATCTCTTGATGGGTACCTTAATACATCACAGGTGAGCTTTGAAGACCTGTCGTACTTGACAAAAGGAAGCCCTGAAACCTTCGAGACTTGGCTATCGGATATGACGAATCTGGACATTTTTCTTGACGATGGCGACAAGATCGAAGATTATCAGACCGAAGCAGATAACGATCAGAATAAATCTGGCTGCACACAGAAATTGCTACCGTATATGAATGCTGCGGTTCCGGATGACCTGATGGTCTTGTGTCACGCTGGAAACGATGATTACGAGGGCAAAGATGCCAAAGACCTGACCGAGAATCCCAGGTCAGATGAACAGGGCAACAAGGACGATCAAGAACAGCCAGACTCTGAAGAGAAGGAGAAGCAATGCCTTCTCGGGACCTCAAATGTACAGGACAGCTGCAAGCTTTCTCCCACAACTCCATCGAATACTTTTCCATTGGACGGCAAATGCTCCATGGATCGACTTACCGAATCTCCCTTGCGACTGTCACCCAACTCCTTTTCGCGAAATCCCCCAACTACATCCCCTTCGCCAAAAGCCAGCGGATCTCCCACGTCATCAAGGTCAACCCCAAATCCATCAAAGCCCCATGTATGCTCCCATTGCCAGAAAGCATTTGCTCGCGCCAGCGACATGAAGTACGTATTATAACCTCTAGACTCCCTCGTCCTCCCCATCCGTTGCTCTGAAGTTGTAGCCCAACTAACAATCATCAGCAAACACATCAAATATCACACTAAACCAATCAGCTGCCAAGTTCCAAATTGTGACTACACATGTGGACGGCAGAAGGACCTCAGCCGCCATCAGCACGGATTCCACAAGGACATATACGGAGAAGAAGAGTTTCCTTGCTCATTTGAGGAGTGCAAGGCAAAGGGAGTGAAGTTCTCGAGGAAGGATAATCTAGGAAGGCATTTGAGAAAGCAGCATTATGGAGATAGTGATGGGCATGAGGGAACAAGCCCCCGGTAATTCAGAAAGTCCAAATTTTGTAGGCCAATAGTATTTCGTATTGAATTATAAGAACCGGCACCTTTACTACTTGAGACCTGTGCCTGGACGAGCAATCTTATATAATAATATTACAGTATTCAAATACCCTTTGCAATCTATAATATCTTTCGTCCCCTCGCTTTAACTATAATAGTCTCTATTTCCGATACCGACTCTGGCTGATTTTGCTGTATTATTATTATACGACTTAAGTAGGGCAGGATTTTTACTCTCTGTTCAAGTAAAGCAGCCACTTTTTGGGTTGAGAGATTGGAATGGACTAGCGAGACATAAAAAGACAAATATAACTATAATAAAAGAATCGTAGGTAAATGGAACGTAGAGGGTCTAAGCCTGTGCTCCTGTTAAGCGAGCCCCCTATTCTCGAGGACCCCGGCCCCACTCCAGTAAAAACATTTTATTTATGCTACTGGATATATCAAGTATACCACCAAATTGACCAAGAGGAAGGCTCCGAATTGTGGACCAGATAGCATTTTCATTTTATCAGTTCGATATTCAGCAGTATAAAATAAGTGGAATTCATTGATTACACGCAGCTCGATTCGTCGCAACATTTTTTAACCCCAGTTTCTCTTCCTATCCACTGCACTCTACTCATAGATTCTTTCATCTCCTGGTACTTTTTTTTAATAACTAGAAAGATCAACTCTTTCAATGAATCCGCCATTGATCAACCCGATAATATTGGTAGCAAGCTGATACTGAACTCCCTGTCCCGGCTGTCCAAACCAAGCCGCGATAGGCCCTGAAAGCGCATTGAACGGCTGCAGAACCCGATAGACATGATAATTGTACGGGTATCTATTCAATAAATCAGACACAAACATTAACTTGAATAAGGAGACTGACCTGGGATCCGAAGCGGGAGTATCCAAATTACTCGGCGGCAATGCCCTTTGCATGTACGGTGCGCCCGCCGGACTGACAAAACTCCCATACTCACTCCCAAACCTATCCATCAGAAACCCAACTGGGAAGGTAATCGTTCCCTCAATCGGGGCCGAGGCAGTATTGAGCTGGAAGCCGTTGTCAGGGGGGTAGTTGTAATATCCTGATGTCGAGTTGAACCATTCCGCGAGGAATTGGCCAGGACAAAGGCCTCCGAAACGATCATAGATGTCGAGAAGGCTGTCAAGTGGTAAATGGGTTGGGAGTCGTTTTGGGCCAAGACGAGCGTCGCCGCATACATAAACGTGGATTAGAGATTGATTGGTTTGAGTACCGGCGCAGTAATCAGGACATTGTTTGGTATTTGCGTCAGTTGCTGCGTCTCTTTCTGTAAGAGGGAGAGCATGAGCGGTGGTGATGAGGAGACAAGACAATAACTGGAAAGCTCGAATGATATGCATTTTTCCAACGGTAGTCTACGGGAGGGAGTTGCAAGAAGTGCTGAACAATCCAGCACAGGAGGAAATTTATCGACTTATACCTTTCCCACAAACTGAATCAATGGAGAAAAGAAATTTGAGATGCGGCAACGAGCGCAAATGATCTGCGATATTAATGCAGATATCGAATGCGCCTGCGAACGCGTTCCTATCCGATAGGTACATCTTGCTCCAGGCCTGACGGGTACATCTGCGGTGTGGTCGAGTGATGACTAGGTGCAGCATTATTTCGCCGGCGTTGGTGGAAGAGGTTTCAGAGGCACTTCAGAAGCGGAAAGGAACTATTGAAATGGCATCTTGAGGAGAAACATGGAGGCTGAGCTGAAGTGTTTAGCACGCATTAGCCTGTTGATTCTGAACACGAATTAGCGATGAGTAAAGGTAATGGCGGGATGCAGCGAGGATTACAGGCCCCACTAATGCACCACAAAAACATGAAAGGCCCGCTTGCGAGCTCCCCAAAAGTCGATCTCACCCAGTCATGCTGCTGTTTTATCTGCATGCAGTCTATCGCGAGAAATATGCCTCATATCAATCATTCATATCCAGTGAGTTGTGAGAGAAATGCACGACCTGGTAGGCAGTTCTCAGACCAGCTCTTAGCGAGCGGCTGGCGCCATTCCCTCGGAGCACTTCAGGATATTAGCCTTTGTATCGTGCCTATATTAAAGATTGTCATATGATATAACATGTCTGTTGATCCTTGGTTGATTGAACGGATATAATTTGGAGTTGAGTCAAACCATAGTTCTGAGTTTTCAAATATGCTCCTGAACCACAAACAAGTCCTAGAGTAAGCGGACGGCTGGATTGATGGCCATTATCAATTGATTGTATAATGAAGCATGCAAGGGCTACTAGAGTAGAAATAACTACTCTTGTACTTCGAAATGTTCTAATTGTAGACCAGCAACTTTGGATGTCAAGGCAAGCCTCCCGAAAACTCTCCTTAGCCTCTCGAAAGGTGCAACCTTGATCGGCCGAAGTCTCTTGTCTCGGAGAATATCCACCACATCATAAAATTTTGGGAAAGTCAGTTATTTAGTAAATATCAAAGTCCACCGTCGTTATTTCCACGTTTCTTCACGAAGTGGACATGTCGTTGTGATTTTCGCGATTGATGAGGCAGAATCCACACGAAGCCAAATGAGGTCCAGCAAGATTTAAGGCTAATTGCAACCTTCCAAAAGTACCTAAATTTTCTGGGCAATTCCCCATCTAATGAAATACACCAAGCCCAAGAGAATTGTACAAGCACCAAAGAAGGACGCCGAAGTAATGAAGTACCATTTTATCGAACCTCGCAGTTGGCTAATATCAGTTTGCATACTAAACAAGCCCGAAATAAAGCTTAGGGGAACGAATACAATCGCTAACGCAGCTAAACGTCTAGTTATGCTCTGATTCTCTTTCCTCGCCTGTTCGTCACTTGATATCGAGATGATGGCCGTGATGACCGAGGTGAGCCCCTCAACCCGTTGTTGATAATCCTCCATATTTGCAAGGATCTGGAGAAAGTCGTCCCGCAATTCATTGACATGCTTTGCATCATGAAGAGGAGACCTGAATGGTTCGTTTAAACCACCAGATCCGTTGTTGTTGTTGGAATTGTTCTTATTCGTATGATTCGATTCATCAAACCATTGCTGGAGGGTTTCAGTGAGCATTCTTTTGTATTGTGGGAGTATGCGTCTCCAGATAAGCAATTTCTCGAGCGCGTTCTGAAATCCTTTTTTCTTCTTGAAGATGCGGGCCGTGTAAGATACTTCCCACTCGATAAGTGCTAAACGGCTTTCAATATATTCAACTATTAGCAGCCATTCGCCACAAACTAGGCAAAGAAAATCTTGCATCGGCACGTAAGAGTTTGCTGAGGAGTTGGTAGAAGATGATTCAGACACGAGAGGTTTTTGGAGCCAGTAGATTAAACACTCGAAGAATGATTCTCGAGGAGGTCCTAATGGGGGCATTTTGCCAGTGACGTATTCCAGGTCGCGCATGCGAGGAGTCTCTCTCCAGTTGCCATAGCCTAGCCAAAGCGGAAAGCCAGCTCTGACTGTTGGGTCCACCAAGTAAATATCTTGATTTGAGTCATTATACCATATTTACGATTCATTTGAAAGCCCACCAACGGTCTCCTCGGGATGGCTATCGCTGCTTCCCAACCAGAATGCTGCCCTTGTGTTGATCAATCCAACCATTTCGTCTTTATGATCACAAAGCCCGCGGGTTTCATCATCCTCTAGCCTCCTGAGAACGTTGAAGGCTTCAGCTTCCCTAACGGCTTCTAGGAAAGAATTCTGGTTGTCAAAATATCGTGCTCTTGGAAAGCGAATTTGAAGCCACCGTTGCCGTATGGCGATTATATTTAATCGCCTAGGGTTCATCCACCGATTGCGCATGTTGTGCCAGGTATAGTCGAGGATATGCTCCCGGAAAAAGGACGGTTCGATATCATAATGTGTCCCAAGGAGTTCAATGACTTCACGGGATAGATCTTCAAGAACGAACACTTTGAATTTGTTCTGGCCAGCGTTTCGTGTCATGTTCTGTTCTTGCAGAGCGTCTCTCAACTCTGTAGGTGAGGTGTAGTTACTTCGGACTATTGTACCGGATGAGAGATATTCTAGCCGTGTTACATTCGTTCTTGTAGCTCGCTCCTCACGGCTACAAGTCCCTCGTTTACTCCATTTACCATTGCTGG
>Ga0302221_10002289_pt1 | contig 11977 bp, 8 predicted proteins | sample II_Palsa_E2_1_FD_193517 | JGI IMG/M metagenome (GOLD analysis project Ga0302221, IMG submission 193517) | Peat permafrost microbial communities from Stordalen Mire near Abisko, Sweden - II_Palsa_E2_1 | ecosystem: Environmental > Terrestrial > Soil > Palsa > Peat permafrost | place: Sweden...
CTGGACCGGACAGACCGTGCTGCGTCTGGGTAACTGGTTCAAGGGCAAGCTGCGTGAAGCGCCGCAGGCGATGGCCGCACGTCAGGCCCGCACCGAACGCGAGGTGGTCAAGAAGGCTGACGCGGTGAAGCAGGCCAATCGCGAGCCGGTACGTATCGAGTCGCCGCCAGCACCGGTCGTCAAGAGTGAGCGCGCCAAGCTGGAAACGCAGATTCCGCTGTTTACCGGTGCTGCTACGCCGGGCGAGCTGCCGCCGCTGTCGCTGCTGGACGAAGCGCCACCGCAGGGGCCGGGTTATTCCGAAGAAACGCTCGAAGTCCTCTCTCGCCAGGTCGAGTTCAAGCTCAAGGACTTCAAGATCGAAGCCAAGGTCGTCGGCGCCTATCCAGGCCCGGTAATTACCCGTTTCGAGATGGAACCGGCGGCTGGCGTGCGCGGTTCGCAGGTGTCCAGCCTGGACAAGGACATCGCTCGCGGCCTGTCGGTAGTCAGCGTGCGCGTGGTCGACGTGATTCCGGGCAAGAACGTGATCGGCCTGGAAATTCCCAATACCAAGAAGCAGATCGTCTACCTGTCGGAGATTCTGCGCTCAGACAAATACGACCAGCTGAAATCGCCGTTGGCGCTGGCGCTGGGTAAGGACATCGGCGGCAAGCCCATCGTGGTGGATCTGGCCAAGATGCCGCATCTGCTGGTGGCCGGTACCACCGGCTCGGGTAAATCCGTGGCGGTGAACGCGATGGTGTTGAGCCTGCTGTACAAGGCCAGCGCCAAAGATGTGCGCATGATCATGATCGACCCGAAGATGCTGGAACTCTCGGTGTACGAGGGCATTCCGCATCTGCTGGCGCCCGTGGTCACCGACATGAAGGAGGCCGCCAACGCCTTGCGCTGGTGCGTCGCCGAAATGGAGCGCCGCTACAAGCTGATGGCCGCCGTGGGCGTGCGCAACCTCGGTGGTTTCAACAAGAAGGTGAAGGACGCCGAGAACGCCGGTCAGCCGTTGCTCGACCCACTGTTCCGGCCAAATCCCGAAATGCCCAACTTGGCGGCCGAGCAGTTGGAGCCGCTGCCGTACATCGTGATCATCATCGACGAGTTCGCCGACATGATGATGATTGTCGGCAAGAAGGTCGAAGAGCTGATCGCGCGCCTGGCGCAGAAGGCGCGCGCTGCCGGCGTGCATTTGATCCTGGCCACGCAGCGTCCGTCGGTTGACGTAATCACCGGCTTGATCAAGGCGAATATCCCCACGCGCATCGCCTTTCAGGTATCCAGCAAGATCGATTCACGCACGATTCTCGACCAGTCCGGCGCCGAAGCACTGCTCGGTCATGGCGACATGTTGTACTTGCCGCCAGGCACCGCTACGCCCGAGCGCGTGCACGGCGCGTTCGTCGACGACCACGAGGTGCATCAGGTCGTTGCATGGCTCAAATCGCAGGGCGCGCCGCAATACATCGAAGGCGTGCTGGAAGAAGTGCAGGCCACCAGCGACGGCAAGTTCATCAATGACTCCGGCCTGCCGCAGGAAGGCGAGGAAGGTGGCGGCGATGCCGAAACCGTGCTTTACGACAAGGCCGTCGCCATCGTCACGCAGACGCGCCGCGCATCGATCTCCGGCGTGCAACGCCATCTGCGCATCGGCTACAACCGCGCAGCACGCCTGGTCGAACAGATGGAAGCCGATGGTGTGGTCAGCGCGCCACAACACAACGGCAACCGCGAAGTGCTGGCACCACCACCGCCAAAGAACTGATCGCATTGCTGCGGGCGCGGATAGCCCAATCAAGCCTCAATCCGTGATTCGGCTGCTCAAGCAAGACATCTTGAGCGGCTTCGTTTGGATGGCGCGATTTACAGCAGCGTTATCGTGCGGCCGTCGCGCGCACTGATCTTGGCAATTTCAATGATGCGAATCACGTCGAGCGCCTCGCGCGGGTCGACTGGCACCGGGCCCATGTCTGCAATTGCCGCAGCCATGCTGCGGTAGAAACTCGGGTAGGCACCCGCGGCGACGTCGATGATTTCCGCCACATCGGCACGGGTCAGCGTGGCTGTCGATGTGTAGGTGCTGCTGCCCCAGTGGCTTCCGCTCGGTGTCTTGCCCGCTTTGAGGGCGGCTTCCTGACCGTCAAGTCCCGTTACCACGAGACTGCCGAGCGAGCCATGCACGGTGAAGCGTGGGCCGGGTGCCGAAGCCAGCGTCGAGGCATGCAGCACGACCCGACGTTGGCCATAGCGCAGCACGACATGAAAATAGTCGTCGACTTCAGCTTGTTCGCGCTGGATCGCGATGTCGGCGGTCACCGCCTCGGGCAGACCGAACAGCTGCAGGGCCTGATCGATTGTGTGGGCGCCCAGGTCGAAAAAGACGCCCGAGCCCGGTTTGGCATGCTCTCGCCAGCCTTCCTTGATGGCCGGGCGATGTCGATCGAAATGCGATTCGAAATAATTGACCGAACCCAGCATGCCTCGACGAATCAGATCGGCGACTGTGAGAAAGTCGCCATCCCAGCGTCGGTTATGGAACACGCTCAGCTTCAGCTCGTGCTCCTGCGCGGCAGCGATCAGGGTTTGCGCCTCATCGACCGTCACTGCGAAGGGTTTGTCGACCACCACATGTTTGCCCGCCTGTAGCGCGGCGAGCGCCAGCGGAAAGTGTGTTTCATTCGGGGTGGCGATGACGACGAGATCGATGTCTGCGTTTTCGATCAGCGCCTGAGGCGACGCATCGATGATCGCATCGGGAAACGCGCGGGCGATATCGTCGCGCCTGCTACTCGCGATGCGCGTCAGCTGCAGGCGCGGCTCGACTGCGATCAGGGGCGCATGAAAAGTGGTGCCGGCGGCACCGTAGCCAATCAAGCCGGTACGGATAGGTGTCATCGGTATGGCCCGTTGGCGACAATGTTTTCGCTGTCAGCCATGCAGCGCATTCCACTGTGTAATGGCGCGATCCTCGCGTTCGAAGCCGAGCTTGCTGACCGACGCCGTGCCCAGCACCAGGTGCGCGCCCAGGCGTGCATCGTCGGCCATCCAGCAGCCCGCCAGTACGCGCAGGATGTGCGCATGGGCAAATAGAGCGATGCGACCGTCTACCGTCAGCAGGCGATCGATCAAGGACTCGGCGCGTTGCTGGATCGCGGCGACATCCTCGCCTTCGGGAATGGGGGAATTCCATACCGACCAGTCCGGCGTTTCCTCTCGGATATCCTGTGTCTTGCGGCCTTCGTAGATACCGTAATTCCATTCCAGCAGGCGCGGCTCCAGCTCCATCTGCCCGCCGAGACCTGCCAATCGGCAGGTGTCCTGTGCGCGGGTCAGTGGGCTGCATAGCACCAGGTCGAAAGGCTGTTGTGCGAGCACCGGCTTCAGCGCCGCGGCCTGGCGTCGGCCGTTCTCGGTCAGCGGGATGTCGGTGCGGCCGGTGTGTTGCCCGGACAGACTCCACTCGGTTTCGCCATGGCGGATTAGCCAGATTTCGGGGTGTGTCGTGTTTTTTGAATTCATGGAGCGAGCTTGCCGAAGAAGTGGGAAAGTTACTGTGAATGGTCGGTTTTGCATGGTAATGACGTGCCGTGGTCAAACGGATACCCGGCAAGTCGCCGCCTGTCTGATTGGATCGTCAACAGGCGTCGCCAGTATCGGCACCGAGGTCCGGGCCTTAGACTAGCCGCCATTAAGTCACCGCTGAGCAAACTGCGTGCTGACACTCCCATCCATCGTTGCAGGAAACTTCATGAAGCGCCTGATGCTCATTCTATCGACCACCTTTCTCGCCTTGGGACTGGTCTTCGTCGCCCAGGCTGAGCCGGCCGGCGCGGCGCGTGCGCGGCTCGATGCGTTTGCGCAGAACCTGCATTCGTTGACCGGTCAGTTCAATCAGTCGCTGACGGACATCAACGGCAAGTCCAGCAAGACCAGTGCCGGCACGCTGGCGCTGGAGGCACCGCGCCAGTTCCGCTGGGACACGCTGACGCCGTACAAGCAGACTATCGTCGCCGACGGCAGCCGCGTGTGGATCTATGACCCCGAGCTCGAGCAGGTCACGGTACGCGTGCAGAGCAGCGAAGAGGCACACAGCCCGTTGACCGTGCTCACCGACGTCAAGCAGATCGACAAGAACTTCAAGGTAAGCGAGCAGGGCGAGCATGATGGCCTGGTGTGGCTTCGACTCACCTCCACCAGCAAGGATCCGCAGTTCGACTATGCCGACCTCGGCTTCGACGCCAACGGCCTCGCACGCATGACCTTCCGCGATCAGTTGGGCTCGACCACCGACATCCGCTTTTCCGGTTGGCAGCGCAACGCGGCGGTGCCGCCGTCGACGTTCAACTTCGTGCCGCCGCAAGGTACCGACGTGATTGGTGACGCCCCGGTGATCAGCACGCAACCGCTGAAAGACTGACCCGAAACTCAGAGCCTGTCGTCATGTATCGACCACCCGCATGATTCGGCAGCTGCCGCGCTGGGCCTGGCTCGGTGGTGGTTTGCTGGCGTGTATTGCGGGGACGATAAATACAGTTGGTTATCTCGGCTTTCGCCACGAGGCGATTTCCCATCTGACCGGAACCACGACGTTGCTGGGTATCGCGGCCGCGGGTGGTGATCTTGGCGAAGGCCTGCACTGGCTGCTGGTACTGCTGGCTTTTCTGCTTGGTGCCATGCTCAGTGGTTTTATCGTGCAGCATCACACGCTGCAACTCGGTCGTCGTTACGGCGTGGCACTGCTGGTGGAGGCAGGGCTGCTGTTGCTGGCGGTGCCGCTGCTGCATGCGCAGATGGATCTGGGTCTTTATGCCGCCTCCGTAGCCTGCGGCCTGCAAAATGCGATGGTCAGCACGTACTCGGGCACGGTGCTGCGCACCACGCATCTGTCGGGATCGTTCACCGATCTGGGTATTGCGCTGGGTCAACTGTTGCGTGGGCTGGAGGCCGACATGTTGCGCGTACGGCTGTGCGTGATGCTGATCGGCAGCTTCCTTGTCGGCAGCGTAATGGGCGGCTTGGCGTATCGCTGGCTGCAGGAAGATACCTTGCTGATCCCTGCTGCCCTGACAGGTATCACCGGGCTCTGCTACCACGTGTATGCAAGTCGGTCTGGCCGTTCGCTTTAGCGATCCTGTCGGCGATAACGAGCGGCAGCTTTGCAGCCATCGGCTTCCATGACAGACTCGCTGCGCATCGGTTTGCACGCATAACCTAAAGCTCGGGTGCGATGGGACGGTGCGTTATCCAGGGAGAGGTCATGTATATCGTCTGGGCAGTCGCAGGGCTGTCGTTGTTTGGTTTGATCGCTAGTGGCGGCCAGATTTTTTTGGGGCTGGCGCTCGGTGCAATGCTGGGTCTGATGTGGGCGCGGTTGTCCAGCGTCAGTCGTGATCTGAAGAAAACTCGTGAGCAGCTCGACGAGTTGATCGCGCATCGCGTCTCGGCCCCGGTCGTCGCCCCAAGGCCGGTGATCGCGCCATCGAATGCGCCGCCCATTCCCGCGGCGCCGCCAACCGTTGCTGTCGCTCCCGTTGATGAGGCCGTTCGTTCTACGCCGTCGCCAGTGCGCGCTGTGTCCGAACGGGCATCGCCACTAGCGAGAATTTCCACGGCCGCACCGCCGTTCGAGCCGCCCAAGCCCGGCTTCGTCGAGCTGGCGATGGCACGCTTCAAAGGCTGGTTTACCGAAGGCAACGTGCCGGTGAAGATCGGTATGCTGGTGCTGTTTGCCGGCGTGGCCGCGCTGTTGAAATATGCGTCCGATACCGGTTTGCTGAATTTGCCGATCGGATTGCGCGTGGCTTTGGTAGCGCTGGCGGCGATCGCCGCGCTGGCCTTTGGTTGGCGTCAGCGCGACATGCGGCGGGTATTTGCGCTATCGCTGCAGGGCGGCGCGATCGGCGTGCTGCTGATCACCGTGTTTGCTGCATTTCGCTTGTATGGTCTGCTGCCGCCAATGGCAGCGTTCGGTTTGTTGATCGTGCTGGTGGCGGGCGTAGGCATGTTGGCGATTCTGCAGGATGCGTTGGCGCTTGCCGTGTTGGGTCTGATCGCCGGTTTCGCCGCACCGATTCTGGTGTCGACCGGTAGCGGCAGTCAGGTCGCGCTGTTCTCCTACTACGCGCTGCTGAATCTGGCGATTCTCGGCATCGCGTGGAAACGCTCGTGGCGGGTGCTCAATCTGCTGGGCTTCGTGGCAACGTTCGGCATCGGCACGGCGTGGGGCGTATTGAAATATCAGCCGGCGCTGTTCGCAGGTACCGAACCCTTTCTGATCCTCAATTTCTTTTTCTATCTGGTCATTCCTCTGCTTTATCTGCTGCGCGCACCAGCGGATCGTGGCAGAGTCATTGATGGCTGCCTGTTGTTCGGCAATCCACTGATCAGCCTGTTGCTGCAGGCAGCGTTGTTGCGTTGGCACGGTCAGCCGCTGGCCATCTCGGCGCTAGCAGCAGCGGTGATCTATCTGGCCGTGGCCTGGCGCATCCGCGATCGCGTCGGGCTGGGTTTACTGCGCGATGCGTGGGCGGTAATGGCGGTGGCGTTCGCCACGCTGGCGGTGCCGCTGGCTTTGAGCGCCAGCCTTACCAGCAGCGTGTTTGCGCTGGAAGGCGCGGGGCTGATCTGGCTGGGTCTGCGTCAGCAGCGCTGGCTGTCGCGCTGGAGCGGTATCGCGCTGCAGCTGTTCGCCGCCATTGCACTGGTTATCAGCGTTGCGGATAGTTTTTCGATTGGATTCGGCCCGTGGCTCGATCGCGGCTTCGTCGGCTTGCTTTTGCTGGCTGCCGGAGCGTTTGCCAGCAGCGGCTTTTATGTGCGCCTTGGCAGCAGCAATACGCCGCAGAAACTGGCGTCTGTACTGTTGTACGCATGGGGCCTGTGCTGCTGGCTGGGCGCCAGTGGCGTCGAGATTCATCGTTACCTGACGATCAATACTGGGGTGGCCGCTTCAACTTTGCTGTTTGCGCTAACCGGCTGGGTCGTTGCCGAGTTGGCGCGGCGGATCGAGCAGCACGTGTTGGGCCGAGCACTGGCGTTTACCGCGTCGCTGATGTTCCTGCTCATGCTGCCGCTGCAATTCTTCTGGTCGTCATGGAACCTGCTGGCGGTGCTTGTCAGTGCGGTGCTGGGATGGCGCACGCTGCGGTGCCTGCGTGATCGGCCGCGAGCCGTGCTGCTGACCCAGTGGCTATGGTGCTGGCGCTGGATGCTGCTGGTTGTTTTTGCCCTGCGAGTATTGCTTGTGCCGAAGCTGCAGTTGTCGGATAGCTGGGCGATGCTGCTGACAGCCGCGCCGATGTGCATCGTTCTCTGGCTGAGCCTGACGCGGCCATTGTGGATTGCGCGACCGCTGCCCCAGTACTGGCCACAGTTGCGCGCGCCGCTGCAGTATTCGGTGCTGATCGTGCTCGGCATCATCTGGGTAGGTGCGCTGTTTATGGATGGCGATGTGTCACCGCTGCGTTATCTGCCGATACTCAATCCGATCGAGCTGCTGTTGTTGATGGTTCTTTTTTGCGTGGCGCGATGGATGGGCGATGCCGCCACGCCGCCAGTACTGCGACAGCGCCGACCGATCGTGCTCGGCCTGCTCTTCATGGCCTTCGCCACTAGCGTCACGCTGCGTGCGGTGCATCAGCTGGCGGGTGTGCCGTGGGATGACGCACTCGGCGATTCGAGCCTCGCGCAGATGTCGCTCACGGTGGTGTGGAGCGCACTCGGCCTGCTGGCTTGGGTATGGGGTTCGCGTCGCGGCCAGCGGGTCGTGTGGCTGGCTGGTGCCGTGACCATGGCGGTCGTGCTGGCCAAGTTGCTGCTGATCGATCGCAGCCATCTGGGCAATCTTTTCGGCATCGGCTCGTTCATTGCGTACGGGTTGCTGTGTACGGTGATCGGTTATCTCGCGCCTGCGCCGCCGAAGCGCGCCGATCCCACACCATTGGAGACTGCTGATGCGTCGTGATATTCGATGGAGCCGGCGCGTTTTGCTCGCTGCCGTGCTGTTGATGCTATCGAGCTACGCGATGGCACTGGCTAGCGCCGATTACGCCTACCGTTTTGCACTGAATACCCATGGCACAAGCGAGGCATGGCGGGTCGAACTGACGCCCGCGGTGTATGCCGTTTCAAAACGCGACGCGGAGCTACGCGATCTGGTCGTGGTCAACGCGCAAGGAGGTGAGGTGCCGTTCGCGCCGTTGCCGCCAGCGCCGCCGCTATCGCATCCTTACAGCTTGAACACCCGATTGCTGCCGTTGCCCGGCGACCATACGAACATGGCGGGCAACGTGCGCGTGCAGCGCAGCGCAAACGGCGACATCGTGATCGGACAGTCGCCCGCCGGAAGCACGGCCAAGCCGACGCAATGGCTGCTCGATGCGCGTCGCGCGGTGAGCCTGGACAGCATCGAAATCGATCCATCCGCACTCATGCAGGATTTGCGTATTCGACTGGCCGTGGACGCAAGCAACGATCTGCAGCAATGGCAAACGCGCAGTGAGGGAAACGACATTGTCAGCGTCAAGCGCGGTGAGGATGCTGTCGAGCAGCGCAAGATCAGCGTCGGTGGTGATCCCGCCCGTTATTACCGGCTGCGGTTGATCGACGGCGACGCGCCGTGGGACAGCCAGCAGACACCGGCAGTGAGCTTGAGCGGCAGCTTTACCGATCCACTGGCCGACCAGGCCGCCTCGAGGCAGTGGCTCACGTTGTCGCCATCGGCGGCCATTGCGACAACTGGCGGTGGCATCAGCTATGACTACACTTTGCCGGCAGCGCTGCCGGTTGACGCGGCGCGCGTCACGCTGATCGATGCCAACACAGCCGCACGCTTTACGTTGTCGGCAAACGATGACGGGAACGTCAATGCCGTGTCGCTGACGACGGTCACGGTGGTGCAGGTGGGCAACGCCAAACCGGATTCATCGGCCAGCACATTCGACTCGTTGCGAGTGCAGCACTTGCGTTTGCACACGGATACACCGCTGCCGCAGGCGCCGACGCTAGCCGTGGGTTGGCACGCGGATACATTTGTTTTTCTCGCCGAAGGAGTGGGCCCTTACAGCCTGCTCGCCGGCAGTTACGCCGCGCGCCGCGGTGACTATCCGGTCGATGCCGCACTGGTGAAGATGCGCCCGACCGATGCCACGGCCAACTGGCAACCGCCGTTGGCTGTGCTTGGTGCCCGCAGTGATGCCGGCGGGGACGCCATGCTGTTGCCGCCCAAGCAGCCATACGACTGGAGCAAGCCGCTGCTTTGGCTGGTGCTTGTCGGTGGCGCACTGCTCGTTGTCTGGATGGCGTTGAGCCTGCTTAAACAATCCCGGCGCGATAATGACCAGACCTGATCGACTTTTCCCCTGATCGCCACGGTCGCTGTTGCCATGCCTCTTTCCTCTTCGTCCCCGGGCCTGTTCCCCGAATCCGATGCGCTCAAGCCGCTGGCCGAGCGGATGCGTCCGCGCAGTCTCGACGAGATCGTCGGCCAACAGCGCCTGGTCGCGCCCGACAAGGCGTTGCGCCGCGCGCTGGAAGCGGGCAGGGTGCATTCGATGGTGCTGTGGGGGCCGCCCGGTTGCGGCAAGACCACGCTGGCGTTGCTGGTGGCGCGCTATGCCGATGCCGATTTCCGCGCAATTTCCGCGGTGCTTTCCGGCTTGCCCGACGTGCGCAAAGCGCTGGCCGAGGCTGAGGTGAATTTCGCGCAGGGTCGGCAGACCGTGCTGTTCGTCGACGAGGTGCACCGCTTCAACAAGACCCAGCAGGACGCGTTCCTGCCGCATATCGAAAAGGGCGTGATCATCTTTATCGGTGCCACCACCGAGAACCCGTCATTCGAACTGAACTCCGCGCTGTTGTCGCGCTGCCGCGTGCATGTGCTGGAGCCGATCTCGAAAGACGACATCGTCGCCGCTCTCAAACGTGCCCTGGTCGACACTGAACGCGGCCTTGGCGATCAGCATCTGCAGGTGGCGGATACCTCGCTGGATTCGATCGCCCAGGCTGCTGACGGCGACGTGCGCCGCGCATTGACCCTGCTGGAAATCGCCGCCGAGCTGGCAGAAGAGGGCCGCATCGACGACGCCACCCTGAGCCAGGTGCTGGCCGACCGCACGCGCCGCTTCGACAAGCAGGGCGAGCAGTTCTACGACCAGATTTCGGCCCTGCACAAATCCGTGCGCTCGTCCGACCCCGACGCCGCCGTGTACTGGCTGTGCCGCATGCTCGATGGTGGCGTCGATCCGCTGTATCTGGCCCGCCGCATGACGCGCATGGCAGTGGAAGACGTCGGCCTGGCCGAGCCACGCGCCTGGCGCATGGCGCTGGACGCCTGGGATACCTACGAACGCCTCGGCAGCCCCGAGGGTGAGTTGGGCCTGGCGCAGCTGGCGATCTGGCTGGCCATCGCTCCGAAGAGCAACGCCGCTTACATGGCCTACAACAAGGCACGCGCGGCGATTCGGGAGCAGGGCACACTCGAAGTACCCATGCATCTGCGCAATGCGCCAACCAAGCTGATGAAAGACCTCGGTTACGGTAAGGGCTATCAGTACGACCATGACGCCGAAGGCGGCATCGCGCTCGATCAGCAGTGCCTGCCCGACGAACTGGCCGGTACCGTGTTCTACGAGCCGGTCGAACGCGGGCTGGAGCTGCAGTTGCGCGAAAAACTGCTGGCGTTGCGTGCCGCGCGTAAAGTGGCACGCAAAAATCCCTGAGCACGAGTCGATGCGCCGGCGCGCCCGTCGGTGAACCGGAAACGATTGTGCGGGTGTCCTTGCAGCCGGGCCACACGCGGTCCTAGATTGTCGGCAACGCAGATAGCTGGGGAGCTCATGTCATGCGTATCCTGTATGCAGGTCTGATTGGCGGCATCGTGATGTTTGTCTGGGGCGCGGTAGCGCATATGGCTTTGGGCCTCGGCAACGTAGGCATCAGGCAGCCCGCCAGCGAGAACGCGGTGCTGAGCAGTTTGCGCGAGGGGCTTGGTGATCAGCCCGGCGTCTACATCCTGCCGTCACTCGATCCGCACAAGATGAGCGATGCCACAGCGGTTAAAGCGTATTCGGAAAAAAGTAAATCATCGCCTTATGCGTGGCTTGTCTACCTCCCGCAAGGTGACGATCTGACCCAAATGGGAAAACAACTTCCGCGCCAGTGGGCGTCGGATACGCTGGCGGCGCTGGCGCTCGCCTTTGTCATGGGCCTCGCCGGTTTGAGCTTTCGCCGCCGCCTAGCGCTGGCCGCTGCTGCCGTGATGTTCGCCTGGCTTAACCTGCAGATTCCGTACTGGAACTGGTATCGCTTTCCGCTCGATTTCACCTGGGCCTCGCTGGTCGAGCAACTGGTCGGCTGGCTGCTCGCTGGTGCGGTCATGGCGTGGTGGATCGGTCGGCAAGAGCGCAAGCTGGCATCCTGATCGGGCCGTGCTGACACATCGCGGTTTATCTCGTGCCGAGCGCTTTCATTGCGGCGGGTAGGGCCGGGCAGCGATAATTAGCGGTTCAAGCCTTTATTTGGACTCGATCATGCTGGATCCCGCACTGTTGCGTTCGCGCCTGGCCGAAACCGCCGCGCGCCTGAAGGAAACCCGCGGCTTCATGCTCGACGTGTCCGAAGTCGAGGCGCTGGAGAACACCCGCAAGCAACTGTCCACTGAGACGCAGGACCTGCAAAACCTGCGGAACAAGCTTTCAAAGGCGATCGGTCAGGCGAAGGGCAAGGGCGAGGACGTCGCGCCGCTGATGGCCGAGGTCGCTGGCATCGGCGACGACCTCAAAGCGAACGAGCAGGTGCTGGCCGAGGTGCAGGCCCAGCTCGCCGATATCTCGCTGGTCATCCCCAATATTCCGCATGCGTCCGTGCCGATAGGCAAGGACGAAGGCGATAACCTCGAAGTCAGCCGCTGGGGTACGCCCGCGACCTTCGATTTCGCGGTCAAGGACCACGTCGAACTCGGCGAAAAACACGGCTGGCTTGACGG
>Ga0302221_10002291_pt1 | contig 11971 bp, 1 predicted proteins | sample II_Palsa_E2_1_FD_193517 | JGI IMG/M metagenome (GOLD analysis project Ga0302221, IMG submission 193517) | Peat permafrost microbial communities from Stordalen Mire near Abisko, Sweden - II_Palsa_E2_1 | ecosystem: Environmental > Terrestrial > Soil > Palsa > Peat permafrost | place: Sweden...
TTAAGTTAAAACTTATTCGCCGTATATTAATTAAAAAGAGATTATAAAAGATTCGAGAATTAAAGAATATTATACGAGAAGAGTTTGACAAAAGACATATTAAAGGGTATAATAAAGGCTTGATCAAGACATATTTCAAAGGCTTAAAGATTATTATTTCTCGCCTTATAATTTATTAAGTTGTTAAAGAACTTAATAAAAAGGACTATAAGCGTCGAAAGTATAATTTCTAGTGTCGAAAGAAAAAGATAATCATTAAAAGTCTTAATTAGTCGTAAGCGCTTAATTAATATAACAAGATTACATTTTAAGGCTTTTAAATTTATATTGTTATTAATAGCTTTTCACAAAAGGTTATTTAAGTATATATTAATATCTTTAATCGCACTCTATATAATATATTAACTTAATATCTTTATATAGTCAGGCTTATAAAATATTACCTTCGAGTCATTATAATAGACAAAGGCAAAGAGGTATTATTTCTTATAAAAGTTCATTATGCCTTATCTCATACGAAATATCCTCTTCTTTCATTTAAAAAGTCTTTTAATTTAATATTAGTCTTGAAAATCAAAGGATTGAGTCATAATAAAGCGAGTTAAAGAAGTCACAGCTTTATTTTTAACAAATAAGAATAATTCTACTATTTCTTAAGCGTTAATTAATTTATTAATTTGTATTAATAATTAATAAAAGTACTTTTAAAGCCTTTCTCACTCAGGCCACTTTGTCAAAAGTATTAAAGATATAATTATTATATTAGTCATTTATATACCCATCATCCGATTTACTATTATATCATATATTAAAGTCTGGAACTGTTATTAAATTAAAAGGGACCGTAAGCGTAAAAATCACATTATAAGAAACCTTAAGTTTTTATATTAATATATAAAGATTAAGCAATATAGTCAATTAGTTAATACAGACTTTATCAACGAGTTAAATGACGATTTTATAAATTAAAGTAAGTTATTCTTATTCCTTTATATATTCTTTAGTTTATTAAATAACTTTTAATATTTCCCCGCTTACCCCGTAATGAAAACGTTCTTATATTACTTATTTAAATAAACAAAGCGAGTTGTTATTATTGTAGAGGGGTAAGAAGCTCAGCACATATCGAGAGCAGGAACGTTGAACAGGAGTAAGGATAAAAACAAGGCCACTCAAAGAGGGGATAAATAGAATCGATTATATAAAGCCTTAGAAGCTAATTCTTTATATCCATTCTAATGGATCTTAAAATATAGATCAAAAGTCAAGTAATGGGGTGGGGTAAAAAGTATATTGTTTGTGAGTGATGAAAAGAAAAGAGTGAGTGTTATAACGAGTGTTGTTCCCCTTGACTAATTAGTCACCTGACTACTAGTCACTTGACTTCCATCTGACTCCAGCCTTATTACATTATTTTCACCGCTATTTTATTAATAATATAATCTATTAACTCTTATAATATTTCAATACAGAATAATAAATTCTAATTTGATTCCTTATAAATATCAAAGAATACTTATTTTAAAAAACATTAACGTAATATACCGTTAAGCTTATAAAAGAGAGAATTAATTTAAAGGGTTTATAAGCCGGAATTACCGCACCCAATGGTTTTAAACTTTATATTAAAGCTTATCACCGCTTTAAAACTATTGTAATCAGACATTTTGATATAAAAAATACAAATCCTCACTTATATAAATACTTAATGGTTTATATAAAAGTTGAGGAAATGCAGACTAACGGCTCCCGGCTTAATTAAGTTATTATTAAGAATTATAATTTTGTTTAATTTATGCGAGAGCGTGAGTAAGTTATAAAAAAGATATTAATAAAAAGAGTAAGACAGGCGGGAAATGAGAATAGTTTAGAATAGTTATATAATAAAGAGTTAAATAATAAAGAAGAAGAGTAAGATAATATATCAGATAATAAAAAAGAAGGGCGGGATAATATATTAAATAATAAAGAGGGATAGAATAATATATTAAATAAAGAGGATATATTAAAGCAAGAAGCTGAAGACTAATCTTTTTCTTATCTTTTATAATAACCTTTTCAATATCCTTTACAACGCACTTTATTACCGCTTTTATAACAGCCTTTATAATATTCTTCTTAAAATCCTTTTAAACATCCTTTTAAATATCTTTCTTTATTTGATTATTCGGAATATTCTCTCTACTTTTTATAACTATATTAAAACTACTTTATTATCAGTCTTATAATAATACTCTTTTATATAGTCAAGACATATATGATTCTTATTATTAATTTATACAATATATTATTCTTAAATCTTTTTAAAAGCCTTCTTTTCAATATATTAATAAAGAAGACTCAGAGTATAAATTATTATTATCTTATAATCCAAGTGCACTTAAACGTCTTAACGGCATATTTAATAATAAGGATTTATTTAACAGCGAGGATATTGATATAATCTTTATTAATATTATAAAAGACTTAATCATTTTAAAAAGTTTATTAACTCCAGCCCTTTAGACTATACCAATACAAACTAGACAGCTTTAACAATGACGTACAACGTCTTTTAACTCTCTTTATTTCCTTTCACTTAATAAATTATTTATTAAAAATTATAAAACAAAGCGTAATATAAAGTAAAAGCCGTCTTTTAAGTCCCTTTTTAAGCCTACTTCCGAATCGCTATCTCTTTCGCCATCTCTTAAGCCTTCTTTTACTTAAAAGCCATTTAATCCATTTAATTATATCTTACGACTTAATAATCTATTATTAGTTTTATTAACGGATTCATTATCTTCTTTTACTTTTATCCCTTTTACTTTTAGCCAGCAACGACATAAAAAGCGTCGTCTTTTATTATATAATATAACAGTATTTAAGACTCATATAATTACAGTAATAAAAGATGTTAAGAAGAAAAAGCTTAGATTAAATACTAACTTTAAATTAATTTCTCATTAATAAAAAGATCCCTTTTTACAGCTTATAAGCTTAAACAATAAAAAGTCAGTTTATTTACTTCAAATTAAATTCAAAAGTTATTATATTACTGCAAATGATAAGGATATAATATACTTTTATCTCACACTTTTTAAATATCGTATTATTAATAAATTAATACGCCCTTCCTTTTATTTTATAAGATATATTACTTATTATCATTTAATATAAATTATAATTTTTATTTCTCTTTTAATAAACTTATTCAAAAACGGTCTTTAATACTTTAATCTTATTAAAGCTTTTATTTTTAGTCATTTACTCTCTTAAGTCTTTAATCAATATAAACCTTTTTTAATAATAAAAATAATAATATCATTTTTAAGACTAAAGAATATAAAAAAGAACGGGTTAATTACTATAAAAAAATAAGCAAATTTAACTCCCAAGACTTTACAATAATGCCTCTTAGTCAAATACTTATTATTAAAGATATTCTTCTTTATTTTATTCAGTATTTTAATAAAAAAGTAAGTAAGTATTAAGCCCACTTAATTATTCAAATAAAAAACCTTATAAAAACGGTATAAACATTATAGAATAAATCTCAGATCTCAAAAAGAGATCTTAAAACATTTAAACCAATTCATAATAAAAAAAAAGCCAATTCTTCTTTATTAATATCCTCTCCGGCCCCTTTTAAGCCCGCCTTCTTACCACCCTCTTCCTCTTTAATAAGTGCCTTTTTATCTTTATTAAAAAAGCCTTTTTAATTAATAATTAAAAAGAAAAAGCAGTAATTAATTATCAAAACTAAGAAGTAGCTTAGTCACTTAAGTAAAAGAATATCTTATAATGAGATTCCTTTATAAGTATATCTTTGCTTTAATATTTTAATATAATATTAACTTATTATAAATAGTCTTAATTAAAGAAAACTGTTAAATAAGTAAAAGTTAAGCTTATAATAAAAGCTAGTTTATTAAAAGCTATTATAAAGCTATCCGTATATAATTACTATACTCTTTACTTTATGTTTTATTTATCTTTATTTTAAACTCCTTTTTAAAGTCAAACTCAGCCGCTTTTATAAGATTCTTTTAAAACGCTCGATCATTATATAAACTGTCAATTTATTACTTTGAAATATAAGTCAAAACGGTTCTTAAAAAATATTATAATTCAAAGTAATAATTAATAAGAAAATAATAAGCTTTAAGCCAATATTGCCGCCGTTATTACTTTGTTTTTAAAAGACTTAAACTCGGCTTAAGTCCGTAAAAACATTATAAATCAAAGTATTAAAAATTTAAATCTATAAATAACAGTGTTTAATAATAATTAAGTGTTAAAAGCAGAGCTAAGTATATTAAACTATTATATAACAATAGAACATTTATTAATAATTAAAGTAGAAGAGAATATTAAAGTAAAACAATATCAATTACTTCAGTCTCAGAAATTAAGTCCTTTTATAAAAATATCACTTTTTCAAACTCGTATAAAGAGAGTTAAAAAGGCCTTTATAAAGGCAGTTAAAGCAATTAAAGCGGAATAAATAAAGTATATATTAAAAAGTATATCAAAAAGCCTTAAGAAGAATTTAAAGAAGTAAAAGGAAAAAGATTAATTATTTTTAATATATTTAAAAAAAGTTTTCATTTAAAGTTTTTATTTAATTAAAGTTTGTATTTAATTAGAGTTTATATTTAATTAATTAAAATCATAGTCTATATTTAATTTTATCAATTTAAAACAAAATATAATCTGTTTCCACTTATAATTACGGCTGATTAAAATTACCGTTAGTTTTTATAAATTATTATTATTAATTTAAAGTCCGCTGTCTATTAATCTTTTTATATATTATAAGTACAATTCACTATTAATTTACAGGCACTCTGCCCTCTTTATAATTAATTAAAGTTACCGTAAGTTATTACAGCTTAATATTATCAACTTTAATTATATTATATATTAAAAACTACTCTTTATTAACTTATAAATATTCTTTTATAAATTACTTTTAAATACGTTTATATACTCTCAGACTATATTATAACGTTATAAAGTCAAAATAAATATTATATTATAATAATATAAAGGTAAACTATAGACTATACGCCAACTTATATTAAGTTTATATAAAAAAAAAAAATAAAGCCAATTTAAAATATAAGTTATATTTACTTAAAATATAAATTACTTCTATTAAAATTACAGGCCTTTAAACGCTGTGAGTGGCATATCACATGACTTTATAAAATCGCCTGGCCGTAAAAATCCCTTTAAAAGAAACTTATATAAAGTCTCTTTTAAAAAGATTCGCTCTTTTTTTCAAACTACTTTTTATTAAAAAAGGAATTTAAAGATAAATATATATTCTTTATAAGAAACTCTATAAATATTTTACAGACTTAATATCATTAATAGTTATAATATTAAACATACTCTTTAAACTTATCTTTTTAAAATCTTTATAATAAACTTCAATTAAAAGACTTCTTCAATTTAATATAACTTTAACAATTATATTAAGATTTAATAAAGTCTATATACGATAAAACTATAATTAATACAAATGATATAAATAGCTCTTATTTAAATACTTTTACTATTATTATTACATTAGTTCCCTTTTTAATAAAAAGTCATTATTTTTAAAATATAAATGATTTTAAAAGCCACTTATTTAATAATCTCTAAGTTTAAACAAAGTTTAAAATAATAAAGAAGTTAAAAAGATGTCGAATTATTAACGTTTTAAAGCCCTTCGTTATAACCAACCTTTAAAATAAAAAAAGTCTTATTTAAACAACGTATCATATTATTAAAACATCAGTTTATTAATAATAAACTCAACTTCAAGCCTATTTTATAATACTTTTAAAAGGAATAATTCAAGCTTAACTTCTGAAACTTATAAAAGTCGTTAATTAATAATAAACTTGACTTTAACTTAAATTAAAAGTATAAAGACTATTATCAACAATATATAATAATCATTTAACCTTTTATAATACTCAAAGTTTAATATAAGATTATTATAAAAAGAGGGCGTTCACTGTCTCATTATAAGTTAGCCACGGGTCTTATTCCACGTTAAACCTTAAATTAATCGACTGCCACTTTTAAACGGTTTAAAGATATATAATGAACTTAAAATATAATATAAAATAAGCTAATAAGTATTTGCTTAAAATACTCAAAGAGATGAATCGTTAATGAATACTTATTCAAAGTACTCATAATATAAGCTTTTCAATATACTTTTAAAAAAGCGTTATAATTATTTATAAATAATCATTATTAAAAAACAACTTATTTATTAAATACTTAATAATGCCTTTTATCTTTAATAAGCCCACAGTTATTTAAATATAAAATTAATAAAATTAATAATATATAAAAGCACTTTTATAAAATAAAAACAAAGTAAAAAGAAATAATAAAAGAAAGAGAATACTTTTCTTACTCTGTAAATAATAAATAGTCGATAATAAAAAGGCAAGACTTTAAAGTACTATAATTAAATCAGTCTATTCTTATTTAAAAAAGAGGTATTACTTCTCAAAACGTTTAAAAACTCAATAATCGACGATAAAATAAAGTATTATAATTAAATTAACTTATTTAAAAAAAAGGTAATACTTTTTAAAATCTAAGAGACTCGATAGTCAATAATAATAATAAAGCACTAAAAGTATTATAATTAAATCAACTTATTCCAGTTTAAAGAAAAAGAGGTATAACTTCTTAAAAAGCTTAAAGACAAAAGTAAAAGATTAATAATAATAATGATTAAAAGTATTATAAATAAATCAATAAATTCTAAGTTTAAAGCAAAGGTTATATAACTTCTTAAAAAGCCCGAAAACAAAGAGAAGTAAATAGTCGATAATAATGAAAAAAGGCAAAGCTTAGTTTTATAATTGAATCAATTTGTTCCGGTTTAAAAAAGAGATAAAAACTTTTTAAAAAGCTTAAAAATAAAATAAGTCATTATTAAATCCGAAGATAATTATATTCTTATACTTAAAAGTTAATTAAAGTGTCTTATACACATAATTATAAAGCCTTAATTAAAAAGTTGCCGTTAAAACATCATTTATAATAATGTGAAGTTATAAGCTTTTAATAATAAAGAAGTATTTTTAACTGTATTTATTTATAAGTAATACAACGCTTTTATAACTACTTTTATAAAAACGTCTTTAAGATTGTTTATATATTAAAAGAAATATTACAGATCAATAACTTTAATTAATTTAAAGTGAATTAATCAAACTTAATAATATTTAAAATAATACTTAATATTAAATTAAAAACAGTTAAATATCAACTCTTATATTATAAAAAGATGGTTGAATTAAGAAAGTATTATTATATTTATAAAAAAGAAGTTATATTTATAAAATAAAAGTTATAATTATTAAAAGAAAGTTTATTAAAAGCAAGTTCGTCGAAAAGAAGTTATATTTTTAAAGATAGTTAAATATCAGCTCTTATTTTATAAAAGGAGTTATTTTTAAAAAAAAAGTCGTAATTCATTAAAAAGAGAAAAGCTTTTAAAGACAATTAAAGTATTAGCTTTAATTTTAAAAGATAATCGAAGTCGTAATTCATTAAAAAGACAAAGGCTTTTAAAAACAGTCAAATATCAACTCTTATATTATAAAAAGATTATTATATTTATAAAAAAGAGGTTATCTTTATAAAAGAGATTAAAAGGTCTTATTATAAAAGAGGACTTTATTAAAAAGTAAAGTTATTAAAAAGTAAAAGCAGGGGTTTTAATTTAAAGACTATTAAATTATTAATTCTCTCAATATAAATAATAAATAATAGCTTACTTATTATATTAATTAAGTGATAGTCTTATAAAAACAAGAGATTGATATTGACATTGATATTATTAAAGTTATAAGTATTATTATTTTTAAAAGAAAGATTTAAATCAATAAAAGTTAATATCTTTTTTTTGAATGAGTTATAAATACGGAGTAAGTAATCACGTCACTTTAATTCACTTTAATTTTATAAAGATATAAATTTAAAAGATAAGTAATAATATTTAACTTAATTAAGATTTTAATATATTTCAATAATTATATATATAAATAAATTAAAGTAAAGACTATTAAAATTACTATAATTATATAAATCGATTAATATATAAATTATTTTAAAAAATGGATTATATATAAAGTTGTTTAATTTTATCAATCAAGTTATATATTTAATATCATTAATATAGTTTTCTATAAAAATAAGAGGAAAAAAAAGACTTTGTTTATATCATTTTATTATAAGTTATTAAAGGCCTTTCATTAATTTAAATAAGTCAGTAAAAGTTTAACGTTATAAAGATATTACTGATTAAAGTTATCGTAAGTTACTTCAATTAATCAAAGGCCGAGATTTCCGCTTAAAACACTTAAATAAAACTAAGCAATTTGAAAAATATCAAGTATTAATCGTATTTAAGCGTATAATATTAAAGTAATTGCTTTAAAAGTTAAGAATTCTTATATAAAAGTTAAAGATCAATTCTAAAACTGAATTATAAAACTGTCTTTATATAATACTTATATATTTTAAGACTTACTTCTTTTTAATTCTTTATTAAATTCCTTTAACAACTACGTCATATCACGTCTTTTGTCACTTTATTTATATTAATTTATTTAAGTCTATTATCTTTTATATTATTTTAAACTTATTAAATCATATTATCTTTTAATTTATTTACTTAATTCTTTTATCTTTATATATATATAAGTCCGATCAATCAATAGCTTTATATAAGCTCAACTTAATTGACTATTAAATAAAGCTTTTAATTATATAAGGCATAATATATTAATATAATGAGTTTATTCTTTAACAGACTAACTTCTTCAATTTATAATTAATTACATTCTGCCAACTCTTAATCAAGTGTATCTTAAGAACCCATAGAGTTGTCAATTTGAATTAAAGCCTTATAACTAGTTTTAATTAAGTAAAGACGATATTATATAAAGAATTTTAAGTATTGTCTTTAATAACTTTAATTATTATATATAATAATAATAACTATTATAAATCTATATCTATATAAGTCAAGGCGAAGAGTACAGTATTATTTAAGAGTAAAAACGGGTATTAATATTATATTAAGTTGTCTTTCTCAAAGATAAAAGTCTTAAGCCGCTCTTTAATTACTTATTAAAAGTTATTAAATTCTCGAATTAAATAATAATTATGACTTTTAATTCCCTTCGATTTAAACGATATTATAGTCTTTAAGCGTTTAAATTGAATAATAATTGTGATCTTTGATTCCTTTTGATTTGAACAATAGTTATTATAGTCTTTAAGTGTCTGACTTGAATAATAATTATAATCTTCGACTCTTTCTGATTTAAATGATAGTTATTATATTCTTTAAGTCTCTTTAATCCCTTAATTAGATTTTTCCGTATATTATATCTCAATTCTATGATTTCTTTAAAGTAATGTATTTATTAAATTAATAATAAGTATACTTCTCAAGACATATAAAGAAGTAATTAAAGACAAGCCGTAGTCAAAGTATAAAGAAGTAATCAGAGACAAGCCGCAGTCAAGACATAAGGAAATGATCAAAGACAAAGTCGTAGAGGTTCGAGGCTATGTTATTTAAAGGCCCCGGAGACTAAATTTGACAATTTAAAAATACTTTATCTCAAGGAGTCCTTCTTTTACTATGTGTTTTCAAGCTATATATAGCGCCCTACTCACGTCATAGCATTAGTCGGGACTCTTTTAAAGAATAAAGCCTTAAACGTCTCATATAGTTTAAGAGACAAGAACGGCAGCACCGATATTACCGCCACTTAAAGACGGAAGAAGAGGACTATTTATATATTAAGAAGGCGGAGGAGAGGGAGGCCGTAAGTGTCTTTATTACTTCATCACTAAACTATAAACAAGCTGATGCTTATCTATACGGCAATGAGCATAAGATTCCCCCGGGTTCCCAAAGTGATATATTAAATACTTAGTATATACTTAATGCTTTGGCTTGTAGCGGCGGCAGCGCTCGCACATTACGTCTCCTCTTTTCAACTCACCTTTGACAGTCTTTAATATACGACCGGCATATAACTATAAGCTATTAGCCAAAATTTATTCCAGCGTTTAAAGAACTATAAATATCATATTTAATAAGACTGATCTCTCTACTTTATTACATCAAGCGACGTAGGCGATTAATATTATTATTTCTTAATAACTATAAAATAATAAGTCGCCGTCTACTTATTATAAAGCAGACGGTCATTAAGAAGGCGGTTAATAATATTAGCCACTTACGCCGTATTAACAAAAGGAGCTGGCATCGGACTACTCTTTTATTAATTCTATAACTCGTAGTTTAAATAATTTAACTATTAATAGCTATAAAAAAGAAAAGGTTAAAAGAACTTATACCATTGTAATAATATCTTCTTCTTCTTCTCTTTCTTCTTCTTCTCCACCCCCAGCTTTATTATCCTCCCTCTTATACACTCTTATGTCTCCCTCTTTACTTCAATCCCCTTTAAATACACTATTACTAATATTATCACCATCATTATCGTCGTTATTTACCGCCGTGCTTAAGACCGCGCGACGATAAGACTAAAGAACTTAAACTCGACTTTAAAAAGAGAACCCGCCTTTAATTTGCCTTATAATTAAAGGGTTAAAAGGGCTAGTAAAGTAATTAATATTTAAAAGAGCGCGACTCTTAAACCAACGTGAAAGGGAATATTAAAAAGACATTTTTTTTTTCAAAAAAAAAAAATATAACTCGTAATGTTTTTTTATAAAAGCGTTCTTAAAGATATATTTATATCAAATTAAAGTTATTTTAACGCCAAATAATAATGAATAAGAATAAAGAATTCGACTTACTTTTAATAATACCAACGGATTTTATTAATTTGATTAATTGTAATAACTGGTTATAACTTTATATAAGCAGAATATAATAAAAATATCACTTTATCTTATATAAATTCTCTTTTTTTATATAAGATGACCTCTATATATTAAGCGTATTGCTTATCGGCTTAGTTATAACAAGTGGTGCAGCGTTTATATCTTTGTCTCTTAATAACACTCTGCGTTTAACCGCTTTTAATCCTTATAAAGTCGCGTTTAATAATATTAAACTATACTTCTATCTTATAAAAGAGGATAAAGATAAAGACTGGGGTAAGAATTAAAGAAGAAAGAAAGAGGTAAAAGAGAGTATTGAGTTATAAATCTTATAAAGGGTCACTTTAAGAAGTGTATATCTCAATAATAATATTATTTATTATCTCCTTTAAATATGACTATTTTAATAACTAATACTTATGATTTACAAACGCTTAACAGATTATTACAGACAGTTATAAACAGATATAAATAGTAAATAAATAAAAAGAAGCCCGTAAAGCACTTATAAGATAAAAATATCTATAAAATCACTTATAACTAGTTATAAAAATCCTTTTTAAATATATAAGCCTTAATATAACAGTTCTATAAGCCTGGTTTATAGACCGAAAACGTCTTACCATCGCTTTAATAAGTTGTTTATAGTCTTACTTAATCCGTTAACATTAGAGATCTTATTCTATCAATTAAAAGGTCTGTTAAACACGCTTTCAAGGCTGTAGATTCTTATCCCTATCTGCTATTAATTGTAGAGCGACACTATCCCCTCGTCCGGTGAGACATGACCACGCTAGCAGGGGGGTCTCGCTTACTGTACAGAGCATAATCTTATGTAACTTTGCATACAAATTTATTAGTAATCTACTTGATTGGAATGCGAACGCGTCTAATAATTACCCTACAATACGCGTTCAGCAATAGAGGATATTGAGGATATACCTGATCAACCAAAGCAGCCTAAGGGGCAAAAGGCACTGTCCCTAGAGGATATCCTTCTTAAAATCGGACCAGTTACGAACGTCTCTTTTACTCCTTTTGAATGCGAGCCTAAACAGCAGGCAAAGGCACTCCTACCTCCATCCTTTCCTCAAAG
>Ga0302221_10002294_pt1 | contig 11958 bp, 6 predicted proteins | sample II_Palsa_E2_1_FD_193517 | JGI IMG/M metagenome (GOLD analysis project Ga0302221, IMG submission 193517) | Peat permafrost microbial communities from Stordalen Mire near Abisko, Sweden - II_Palsa_E2_1 | ecosystem: Environmental > Terrestrial > Soil > Palsa > Peat permafrost | place: Sweden...
TAAAAGTTATTTAAATAATTTATAAAAATTATATTAATATATTATTAAAATATTATCGGATTATTATATAATTTAAAGAAAAAAATAATTAATTTAAAAAAATTATATTTTATTTAAAATATTATTTATATTATAAATTTAAATTTTATTTATATATAATTAAATATATATTTTATATTAAGTTTAATAAATATTAATAAATTAATTAATTAATTAAAGATTTTAATAATTAATAATAAAAAATATTAATTTTTTTTAGTTAAAGTATTAAATTAATAATAATTAATATAAAAATATAAGTTTTTTTTTATAAATAAAATAAATAATAAATAAAAAAAATTTAATAATTTAATAAAAAAAATTTTAAATTCTTTATTAAATATTTTTTTATTTTTTTAAGTTTTAGAATATTTATTTTATATAAATAAATTATTATTATAAAGAATTCTAGTTTATTAAATCTTAATTTATAATTAAATAATTAAAATTAAATAAATATATTAATAACTTTTTTTTAAAAAAATATTAATTAATTTATATAATTATAAAAATAATATAATCTTTAATTTTTTGATTTTAATAATATTTAAGATTATAATATTATCGAGAGTATTTTATTTATTTTTATTAAAAAAATATATTATATTTTTAATTAAAATATAATATTTTATCGATTAATTTTTTTTAAAAAAAATTTTTAATTATTTAAAAATAATTTTTTATTAAAGAAAAAATCTTTATTTAATTTTTTCGAGAATATAATTAATTTTATTAATAATTATAAATTTATTATAATTATTAATTTTTTTTATATTTTTTTAAAATATAATAATCCCGATTAAATAAATAATATTATTATTTTAATTATTTATATTTATAATATTAAGATTTAAATTTTTTTTTTATTAATATTTTATTTTTTATATTTAAAAATTATTAAATAATAATCTAAATTAATTTTTTTAATTTTTTATCGAGATTTTATATTTAGATTTTTAAGAATATAAATAAATATATTTATTATTTTATTTTTTTATTAATAATTTAAGTTTTATTAATTTATTTTATAATTTTTTAATTAATAAAAATATTTATATTAATAGTTTAATAAAATATTATATTTTATAAATTATTTTCTTTTAAATATAATATTATAAAAATTAAATTTAATAATAAAAAAATATTATTAAGATTATTTATAATTATTAAGTTTTAAATTTAGTTTAATAATTTATTATATAGTTTTATTAAATTAATTATTAAATTCTTAAAAAAAATTAATTTTTTAAATTTATATATTAATATATAAAATATTTTTATTAAAGAATAAATAAAATTTTAATTAATTAAAGTATAAATATTTATTTTTATATTTATTAAAATATTAAAAAACTTAATCTTAAGTCTTTAATTTATTTTATAATTAATAAATAATTATTTTTTATTAATAAATTAAATTAAGTTTATAAGTCTTTAATAAAAATATTATTTTAAAATAATTATTTTTAAGTTTAAAACTAAACTTTTTTTATATTTTTATTAAAGATTTTATTATTTAATAAATATTAATTAATATTTTTATCTTTAAGATTTAGTTTATTATTATTATAAATATTTAAATAAAAGTCGGATTAGTCTTTTTTAATAAATATTAATTTATTTAATTTTAAATAAAAATTTTTTTTAATATTTTATTCTTTTATATTTATAATAATATATTTTATTTATTTTATCGATTTTATTTTTAAATTTATAATAAAATAATTTTTTTAATTAAAAGAAGTTTAATTAAGCGATAATAAAAATATTATATAATTTATTTATATATATTAATTAAAAAATTATATATTAATAAATATTTTTAATTTAATATTTTTTTTTATATATTATTAATTTTTAATAAAAAAAAATTTATTTTTATTTTATATATTATTTAACTAGTTTTTTAATTATATTAAATTTCTTATTTTTTAAATTTTTAAGTAATTTAAGATTTATTTTATTTAATAATTTATTATATTAATTTATTAATAATTTATTTAGCTTAATCGCGAGATAATTAAAATTTATTTAAAAGATTAAGAAAAACTTATTTCTTTATTTAAGTTTTTAATATTTTTCTTTAGTTTTTTATTAAATTAATTTTTTTTTATTATAAACTTATTAAAGAATTTTAAAGATTTAATTAATTAAAAAAATAAAATTAATAAAATTAAACTTTAATTAATTTTTAATAAAATTCTTAACTTTATTAAATATTAAATAAATAATATAAATAATTTTAAAGAACTCGTTATTAAATTTATAAAAATTTTATATTAATTTATTCTTTATATTAAAAATTTAATTATTAATAAAATAATTTTTTTTTATAAAAGAAATAAAATCTTTAATTTTAATAAATCTTTAATATTCGAGAAAACTTTTAATTATAAAAATAAAAAAAATAAAATTTTTTTACTTAAGATTAAATTATAATATTTCGGGAAAAATTTCTTAACTTATTTAAAAATCCGTTTATTTTTATTTTATTTTATTATATTTAATAAAGTTAATTATTCTTTATTATAATAATTTTTAATAATTTTTATTTATTTATTAAGTTATTTTATAAATTAATTAATATATTAATAAAATCTTTAATTAAACTTAATATATTTATTAATAAATAATTTTTAATAAATTTTTTATTTATAAATTAATTAAATTAATTTTAGATTTTTTTTAATTATTTAATTTTTAAACTTAATTAATAATTCGGTAATATTCTTTATTAAAATAAAAATAAAATATTCTTTATAATAGCGTGTGTTTATAATATTAAATTTAATATCTTTAGTTTTAATATATTCCCGTTCTTTATTCTTAAGTTTAAAAATAATAAACTAAAGAATATTATTTTTTTAAAGAATATTATTAAGCTTAGTCTTTTCGAGACTTAACTTATAATAAATATTTATTATAATAAAGTTAAAAGAAATAAACTAAAATTATTTATTATTTTTTTTATTTAAGATTAATAAACTAAAACTAATATAAAGTTTTAAGTTAATTTTTTAATTTAAAAATAATAGACTAAAACTAATAATTATTTTATTTTATTTTAAGTTAATAAATTAAAATTAATTTAAAGTTTTTATTATTTTAATTTAGTAAAAAGAAATTAATAATTATTTTATTTTAAAAAAATATTATTTACTTTAATTAAAGATTTAATTTCGAGATTAATTAAATTATAAAAAATATAGATTTTATTTTATTTTAAATTAATAAAAAATTAATTATTATTTTATTTTATTTTAAATTAATAAACTAAAATTAATTATTTATATATTTTATATTTTATATTAAATATAATATTTTATTTCTTATATTTTAAAAATAATCTAAGTCTTTTATTAAAAATATATTAATCGTTTTTATAAACCGGATTAAATAAACTTAATATTATATAATAATAAAATTATTATAAAGATTAAAGAAGTATAAAATTTAATATAATTTAATTTTATTATAAGATTAAATAATAAAAATATTTTAGTTTTATTTTTTAATATTTAAATAAATAAATAATTAATTATAAATTTTTTTTTAAAAATATTAAAAAAAATAATAATAACGTTAAATTAATAAAAAGATTAATTATATTAATAAACTTTAAACTAGATTCCGGAAGATTAATTAACTTTATAGTTTTTTTTTTAGAACGTGTATTTACTCGAAATAAAGACTATTATTTCAAGAATTTCGCTAGAGTATTTATATTAATATATCGAATATATTTTAATATTATATAGTCTAAAGGAGCGTCCTTAGCTAAGCGCTTGGATCGACGGGCTCTTGCTATATAGAACTTCGTTTTGACCAAGCTTAGGCTTAATTGAATATAGTGGTATTAAGATATTAAGGATTATATTAAATGGTGGTTATTCTTAAACTCTCTGGCGACGCATAAATCGAGCGCTCGCTTAAAAATGGGAGGTGACACTAGTTATGCATGGCGCTGTATCGGCGTTTAAACAAGCGCGTTATTAAGGCATCGCGTTATCGCGTTAAGTGGAATTCAGACTATTTCAACAACAAGCGCTGCACCACAGGATCCTGACCGTGTCAAGAGCCTTTGTTCTTGGATCAAGCTCTCGACAATCATATTGGTCGCGCTATTTTTTGCAAAAACCGCGTTACGTCAACTACTCCAGCATTTCTACCGATCAGTCACAACTGATTACCGTGCTTGATCTGTACACGGAACCCCATGATATAGAAGCGGGCTTAATTGAGATCTTTAGCATAGCCAAATACTAGGTCCCAGTTTTACCAAGCAGTTTTCGGCCTCTGCTGAACGTTGCTATAGTTCTATTTTCATTAGAGAAAGTCGCGAGATCGCGCGTCGCGAAGCCATGTCGTCTAAAGAACAAATTCCAGATTCGGACGCCTCTGAAGAAGATTCAGATGCTGAGTGCGTCCGCACTCCTGACCCCAGAGATATTGAAGAGCCTTCCCCGCAACAATCTACACTGTCGCATCGATTTCGAGAATCGCCCAAAAAGACCTCCGACGAGCGCAAGAGAGACAAGAACTCAGGTGATTCTATAGCAGTTATGGTTCCGGCTCCTGCGAGGCCTTGGGAATATCAGCCATATCGAGGTGACACAACGGTTGACACTGTTCTAGAGCTCAAGGTCATGGATGACAGGGAGTGGTACACAATCGACTACGAGGATGGCAAGAGAGAACTTGTGAGTTGCTTTCATATTATTTTTCAGCTGAAGTGCTGTCAGTCTGCCTTTTGCTTTATGGAGCCATTTTCCTGCTCGCCTTTTGGAAGTTTACGGGGTGTGGGAGTGATGTCAAATGCAACGATCCAAGTAGGATACTCATCATTTGCTGCAACATTACCTGGATTATACAGCAGCGACTCTTTGTGCTGTCAAGCAGCAAGGGCCCATTTCTGTAGGATGTTGGAGATCATCCCCAAATGTCCTGGATGCGGTAGTATAGCACAGTAATATCCTAAGAGACATAGGGCGAGATCGAGGGAAGTCCCTGGTGGAACCTTCACTCATGCCCAAGCAACCCTGGCTGTTGTACGCATTCTGTCGCCTTTGAATGCTCAGGTCCCTGGCTTTCACCTTCGTGCTCTCTTTTCAAAAAGAAAGAAGAGTGAAGAATTCACTGGTCGTCATAATGTGTTTACAACACGTGACACATGAGCGATCTCCTGAGATAGCGCTCGCTTCGAAAGCTTAGCGACAGTTTGTTGATAAGTAAACCCCTTTACGCCTTATTCTTCCCTCCTCAAGCGTTTCACCCTCCACATCAGACACCTGTTCACATCTTTACTTTTCGGGTTGCATTCTTTTGATACCTGCGCCAACACAGGCAAAGACACGAACTACCCCCAAAGAGAGCCTTCATCCTGCTTTGCGTTCGAGGATCTCGCCACATCCAACGCTCCTTTCGTGGTATTCGTGATCTCATCACCTTCTCAGTCTTTCCTCTCTACCTCACCTTTGCTTGTAGCGTTACAGTCAACACATTTGGGTCACACCTTGCGTTCCTTTTCAGGGTCGAAACTCGAGGCGCCTCAGATCTTGCATGCGTCTCCTGAATATTGGTTGACGTATGAACATAGGTCTCTCTTGAAAAGCTCCTAAGCCTTCCAAACGGCCCGAACGCCCTAGATATTTTCGAAATTGGTGCAGAAGTCGAAGACTCGCAAGAAGATGACCATTTGAGTGTTGAGCGCGGCATGTCTTCCTCTGCTGGCAAGCGCAATCGGACTACAACAGAACGAACCGGCTTTGTCTCGAGCTTGGTAATACCCGTGGACTTCGGTTCCGATGAAGATGCTTCCGAGGACGACGCCATTATTAAGAAGCGGCGGCTCGAAAAGGGACGGATCTCTAATTTGACCAACCGAAGCAGCCGTCAAGGCTCACGTCAGAGTAGTAGGCTTAGCAGCCGGCCACAATCTCGAGCCAATGGCGATGATGAGAGTTCTGAGTCTGATCTTGAACAAACAAGTAGAGGCACCTACCCAACCCATGATGGCCCTGTAGGCACACGCTCTTCTGGGCGAACTACACGATCCTTCACTGCGAATCCCATAATCAAATTGAACACCAGGTCTTCTAGGGTCATCGATGGTTACGAGTCCGATGAATTGAACGGAGACTTACCGGACGAGAGTGAAGGTTCCGATATTGTGTATCAAAAACGCAATAAAAAGATGAAGGTCGCCAATCTTGGACGTGGCAGATCCGACTCGAAAGGCAAGCGGGGCAGACCTCGTCGAATTATCGAAGATGAATCTTCTCCTTCTCCAGAACGAGCCACACGCCGATCTGGGCGTGATAGAATCGTCAAAAACATGAGAGAGCGTGATATGGAGGAAGAGATCTATGCGGATGATGTCGCAGTCAACAACGCCCCTAAGATCATCTCTATACGAGAAATTTTCCAGCCACCCCCTAAAGAGTCGCCCTTCCGTGTTTTGCATAACAAGGATTGTGACGTCTGTGGAGGCACTGGGAATAGTTCCAACAAAGGTCCTAGTCCTCTAATTTACTGTCAAGGATGTTCTACCTCAATCCACAAGGTATGTTTGGGTTATCGCAGTGGCCGGGAGCACATGGTCACCAAAATCGGGCATGAGAACTTCGTCATGCAATGCCGTCGGTGCATTGGCATCGCAAGCAAAAAGGATCTCCTTGCTCCGCGCCTCGATGTCTGTCAAGGTTGCCGTGAGAAAGGAGCAGCTTGTGCTGCATTCTCTCCGAAGAAGACCGCAAAACAAGAGGAAAAGCTTCGAGAGGAAAATGATGGAAATGATCCTATTACGAAAGTTTCAGAAACTTTGGTCAATAACTCCGAGAATGTCTTGTTTCGGTGCACTGGGTGCCGACGAGCTTATCATTTCAACCATCTTCCGGCTTTGTCTAAATCTTCCAAGGCACCGGATGATGTCAGTGAGCTTCATCAGAAGCGTTTCGAAGAATACTCCCGAACTTGGCAATGCAAGGAATGTCAAGAAGTTCTAGCCAAAGTGGATACTCTCGTAGCTTGGAGATTGGCAGACCGTGATGCTTATATCACCGGTCAAACCGTTGAAGAATTTAGTGAGGACAAAAAGGAGTATCTCATCAAGTGGCAGGAGATGTCTCATTTCAAATGCACTTGGATGCCCGGTGCTTGGGTATGGGGAGTGACTCCCGTCGTTATGCGCAACGCTTTCTTCCGCCGTGCGGAGGGAATCAATTTGCTTCCGAAGTGGACTAACGAGGAAGCAATTCCAGAGGAGTATCTACGGATGGAAATTATTTTCGATGTCAGCTATGCGAAAGGCTTCAGGCCCAAATCAGAATCAGCAGATAAGGCAGCTATCAACTATGTCGACGAAGTTCTTGTCAAATTTCAAGGACTCGGCTATGATGATGCTGTTTGGGAGGAGCCTCCAGAACCAGAAGACGAAGACCGATGGAGTGACTTTGTGGCCGCTTACAATGAATATGTGGTTGGCCAATATTTCAAGAACCTTCCTGCGGCAATTATCAAGGAGCGAATCGAAGATTTTCGATCGTTGAATTTTGCGAACAAAGTTGAATTGAAGAAGCAACCCTCTGCGCTAACAGGCGGCGAAATGATGCCGTATCAGTTGGAAGGCCTCAATTGGCTACTGTACAATTTCCATCAGAAGAAAAACGTCATATTGGCTGATGAAATGGGACTCGGCAAGACCATCCAGATCATTTCCTTGTTTGCGTGTCTCGTCAAAGGCAACCCAAAGGTAGGCATACACCATATTTCCCTGCATCAGGGCCATGATACTAACAAGCTCAGTGCTGGCCGTTCCTTGTAGTGACTCCAAACTCTACATGTCCCAATTGGCGTCGAGAAATCAAGAAGTGGGCGCCATCGCTCCGGGTTGTTACGTTCTACGGCGGTAAGAAGGCGCGAGATATGGCTATGAAATATGAGCTCTATCCGGATGGTTGCACCGACCTCAGAGCCCACGTAGTCGTGACCTCTTACGAAGGTCCTACGGATGACTCGAGCAAAGCATTCTTCCGCAAGGTTAAATGGGCTGGAATGATTGTGGATGAGGGTCAACGTTTGAAGAATGACGCGAATCAATTATACGTGGCATTGAAGGCTTTGAAGATCCCGTATCAAGTGCTTCTTACAGGTCTGTCACGCATCATTCCCGCGACTTTATACCTGCTAACAGTCTCTTAAAGGCACCCCTTTACAGAATAATAAACGAGAGCTGTTTAATCTCCTTCAATTCCTCGATAAATCGATGAATGCTGCCGAGCTAGATGAGAAATATGAGGAGTTGACGAAGGAGAACCTACCGGAGTTGCATGAACTTATTCGACCATTTTTCTTGAGGTAAAATTGCTCCTCCGCCTCGAAAGATCCTCGCTAACATCGAGTCTAGGAGAACCAAGCTCCAGGTTCTGAAATTCCTGCCACCAATGGCTCAAGTCATTCTGCCAGTGACCATGAGCCTGGTACAGAAAAAGCTCTACAAGTCCATTCTAGCCAAGAACCCAGAGCTCATTCGGTCTATCTTTGGGCAAAGCAAAACTGCTCTTCGACCAGCCGAGCGAGGCAATTTGAATAACATCCTCATGCAGCTTCGTAAATGTCTGTGCCACCCCTTCGTGTACAGCACTGCAATTGAGGAAAGAACGGTTGGCGAAGCAGCCCTACATCGAAATCTTGTCGATGCATCCTCCAAGTTTCAACTATTAGAGATTATGCTTCCAAAGTTACGACAACGAGGTCATCGAGTGTTAATTTTCAGCCAGTTTTTGGACCAGCTGGATTTAGTGGAGGACTTCTTGAATGGCCTTGGGCTGCCCTTCCAGCGACTAGATGGTCAGATTGGCGCATTGGAGAAGCAGAAGCGTATAGATCAGTTCAACGCGACTGATTCGCCACTGTTCGCCTTCTTGCTTTCTACCAGAGCTGGAGGTGTGGGCATAAACCTTGCCACGGCAGACACGGTTATTATCATGGCATGTTTCCCAAAGTCTTAGCATGACCTCAAGCTAATCCATGAACAGGATCCTGACTTTAATGTAATTGGTGAAACCTCCAGCCCCCGATTATTGCTGACATTTTTAGCCCCACCAAGATATACAAGCCCTTTCCCGTGCTCATCGAATTGGGCAAAAGAACAAGGTTTTAGTTTTTCAATTAATGACCAAGGACAGCGCGGAAGAGAAGATTGTTCAGATTGGTCGAAAGAAAATGGCGCTCGATCAAGCACTTATCGAGAGCATGGGTGCCGAGGACGATGCAGGTGTTGACCTGGAGTCCATTCTCAAGCACGGCGCTGAAGCGTTATTCAACGACGATGACAGAAATGATATCCACTACGATTCTGCGTCTGTCGATAAGCTTCTTGACCGCACAAAGGTCGAGAATAATAACTCGGATGATGAGAAGTCAGCAGAATCGCAATTCTCGTTCGCTAGGGTTTGGGCCAATGATAGGGGCATACTTGAGGAAGATCTTGGTAATGATTCCGAACCAGCCGTCCCGAACTTCTCGGTCTGGGATAAGATTTTGAAGCAACGGGAAGCGGATGCAGCGGCCGAGGCTGCAAGAAATATGCAAACCTTTGGACGTGGAAAGCGAGCGCGTCAGGTCAGTTCTGGTAGAAAAGTAATCCTAGTGAGATGCGCTGACGCAAAAGAAGATGGTTGACTATCAGAAAAATGTAGATCTCGATGACGAGATGCCAGAATCTTCGCCCCGGAAAATTTTGAGCAAAACACGTCCCGATGATTCCGCAAGCGATATTGATTTTGAAGCTGCAGGAGAATCTGACGGAGATGACGATTCTGACGGTGTTGGTGAGGTTGATCCTCGAGAATTGCAACCACGGCAAGAGCGGTCAAGAGCCTCAATCACCACCCCACCAAAAGGTAAATCAACACCCCCCAAAAAACCCCTCTCTGCGCAACCAAAAGGCTCTGCTACCAAAAAGCCTGCGACTGTTACTCCAATCAAGAAACAGCAAAGTTCTGTGAAGAAGATTTCTATTCCACTAAAAGCTCCCAACAAAGGTATGCAGACTGCTATGGCTTCGTCGAACAAGACAGTTGGTTCGAAGGAGTTGAAGGATGTCAAAGCACAGAAGCTTCCTCAGAAGATCCAAAATGGCGCAAAAGTCTTGCCAACAAGTTCAACCAAATCTTCAGAAGTCAAAGAGCATGCTCCTATGGCTAGCGGTGTTCCGAAGCCGGTGACTGGCAAGGACGCGAAAAAATTGCAATTGAAGAAGCAAGAGGTTACTGCTACCAAGCCATCAGTTCCCTCGGCTCCTCCGGCAGCGAGAAATACCAATGTGGACAGCGCGAAGCCCAATGCTCTCCCAGCCGAGCTAGCAAATGCTGTCAAGATCGCCCCCAATCCCAGCCAGCAGATTGTTTCATCAAAGGCTACTCCCCGAAAAGCAAACGTCCCTGTCGCTACTGTCAAGACCGCCAGTGCCGGGGCTAAAAGGCCAGTGGCTTTGAAGACTGCTAAAGCACCTCAAAGCTCAAAGATAGCAACCATTTCTGCTAGTGTTGATTCTTTCGCAAAGTCTGAAGCTTCGAGCTCTGCTACTTCGAATTCATTGAAGCCCACATCACAGATGGCTAATAAAAACCAACAGACTACCCACACTACTCTCCGAACGCAAGTCCAAACTTCAACCGTGCCTTGCAAGAAAATTCCTTCCAACCCCTCCCTCCTAACCAGCACGGTTCAGACCCGAAGTACGCCAAGCTCGGAAGCACCCGTTTCCATTCCACTGGAGGCCCTAGAACCAACGAGAATGGATCTGGATTGCAATATAGGGCAGAAACAGTTCCAGTCCACCGAGATGGACCTGGGCGACCTAGCAGAGATGCAGCCCCAATCTATTCAACTCCCTATCCAGTCCCAGATGAGCGACGCGCCCCCTCATACGCTCCCATTCTCCCTCCAGCCAGAAAAGCCAAATCTGGCCCAGTTCCAGCAGTAAAGGGGGCTGAAGTTTGCAAATCGTGTGGCGTGGCGCATTTTAGGTTCTCCGAAAAATGCCTGCATTACCTAACAGTCGTACAGATTCGGGTCATATTGGATTCATTGCGCGAGAGCAAACAACCGAAAGCACAGGTTGAAGCAGCACGCGAGGTTCTTAGACGGGAACTTTTCATGAAGCTAAACGCAAAAGAACAAAAGCCACGAACTAGGCTTCCTTTTTAAAGTTCTCTGTTCTCGACTTGAAGGCCTGGGAGGGCGCAAATCTCAGATGCTTAGCAACACTGCTTGGCAACATTGCTGGGTCAGGCCGTTATTAGTTTTTCAGGAGAAATATTTTTATCCGTGTACATAGTTTTCTTCTCATATCTGGACCTGCATTGCCTCTTGCTCTGAGCTATGGGAGAACAAATTGAGCAATGCGTTGAGTCTCTCAGTGGCAACCTCATGCATAGCGCGGCGTCGGAAGGCGTTTTCATAGACGGTGCAGGATTTTGAAATGAGCCGCACAGACCAGATCGATCTTTTTAAATGCAATTCACAAACATTTCTCCCGTCCGTATGTTCATACTAAGTGCTCCAAGAAGTAGAATGAGATGTTGTGACAATGCCGTTAAAACAATCCTTTGCAGGGTGCGGGAGCAGCCGCTGAATCCCTGTCTGCAAAAATTAGCGTGGTTAGCAGCCGCTTCAATGCATGGAAATTTTCTAGGCTCACCAAATAGCTGTGCAATCCCCAGAGGCTGCAATGCTCAGCCTTGTTCTGTCGAGAAGCAGCAGGAATCTATCATATCAATCACTTATACTACAAAGATGCTATCACTCAGGCAAGGCCGGTGCAGTTCATACTGCTATCGCGAAGGGTCTACGAAAATCCAGAGGACATGGCTTCAGGGGGTCTCCGCGAGCGGGACTTTCTGCAGATGACTCGCG
>Ga0302221_10002296_pt1 | contig 11955 bp, 1 predicted proteins | sample II_Palsa_E2_1_FD_193517 | JGI IMG/M metagenome (GOLD analysis project Ga0302221, IMG submission 193517) | Peat permafrost microbial communities from Stordalen Mire near Abisko, Sweden - II_Palsa_E2_1 | ecosystem: Environmental > Terrestrial > Soil > Palsa > Peat permafrost | place: Sweden...
CTTATTCTATTTATTCAATGACTTTTAAGTCAAGTTTATTTATATTAATCAAGTTTTTAAGAGCTTGATATAACTTTGCCTTAGTTATAACGTCTATTAAATTGTCATTACCGTTAATCCATTTGACTTTAATGATCTCACGTCGTTTATAAGCTTGATATAAGCATATTAAGTCGATTATAAGTCTCTTCTCTTATATTATATCCAGCTTAATTAAGTAGTCTTAAAAAGACTTTAAATCTATATATAAAATAAAGAGTAATTGCTTTAATTATAAGATCCTTTAAATCATTAATTTGATTACAGCTCTTATATCGAAGTCATAGACTAATATATATAGCTCAGAAGTTAATATATTATAGATTACTCGTTTACACTTAATTAAAGACTAATAGAGTATATTTATAAACTGATTTCAGTCCGTAAATACGATTACGAAGCCGATTTATAATAATAAGTCCTTATTATTAATAAAGAAAACGTTTATAAATATTAATAAATTAAGGGAATTTAAGTTTAATAATATAAAAGTAAGTCCTCTTATTATATTGTCGATCCGTCATTAAATACACTTATTAAATTACTTGATATTTTCTTCTTATAGATTTATTACTTAAATTATAAAAGATAAATTATAAATAAATTCGAGTTGATAAACTGTAATAATATAAGCGTCTTTTATATATTAAGCGACGTATTAGTCCTTTATATTTATAGTCTTATAAGTCTCTTTACGAGAATTAATGAGATTTATAAACTTTATTATAACGAGTTTAAGGTTTTGAGCTTAACGTTTTTAAATTAATTTAATTAAATTGCTTTCTTATATAATTAAACTTTTATTAAACTTAATCGAAGTCTGTTTAATTAATTACTCTCATAACTTTATTAAGAACTTAACTTCTTATAATTCAGTCTTTTTAACGTCTATAAAAGTCTAGTTTATTAAAAAGAGAATATTATCTATTTAAAGTCTAATGATATCAAAGCTATTTAAAGAAGTATATAAAAGGCAGGGGTTATAAGTCGACTGCTTTATCTTGAGTTTATAAATATAATATTAGTGATATGTCTTAAATCAATAGTTTTTAACTTTCAATACTTTATAAAGTAGTTTTATGACTTATAAAATTATTCTTAATTATAAATTAAGTTCAAGAAGTAATTATATAAAGATGTCTTTACTTAAGAAAATATCGGACTATATATAGACTTATGAAATATCTTATAAATAAAAGACTATAGATTCAACTTATTATAGTTTAAACGTAAATATAAGTATGATTTACCGATTAACTCATTAAATTATAAGCGATTAAATAAGGACTAAGTCCTTTCTTTAATCGTTATAAACTTATATGACAAGCCTTGATTTCTCAAAGACTTTGTCAATATTAAAGTATTTAATCTCGTCGATAAACTATAAATTAAATATATAAACGTCTTATAAAACGTCTCTCTTTATTAAGATTATAAAGACGCTCTTATCGAGTAGTTTATTAATTTTCTTATGTTATAAGTTTATAAAAAGGGTTTCTTATATTAAGACTAATATATTTATAAATGAAAGTTACTTTATAAATATATTTATAAAAGTTAAGTAATTTTCAGTCATAGAATATTCAATTATAAAATGTTTTCGAGGTCGTCTTCGGCTACACTTCGTAATAAGTTCAGTGAGTTTAATAGATTCTTAAAGGACTTTCGAAGTAAATAAAGATGTTTTTGATTTGTCAAGTTTAATATTATAAATGATTTTAAAGATTTTAAACCGAAAGTAAAGTTTTATAAACGTGCTTCTAAAGCTAATCGGTTTATTAAAGAGTTATATATAACACGTTTCACTTTTTATAATTAGTAAGCGATAGAGTCTAGTCTAATTACTATTCTTATATTATATAAAGACTTTAAAGTTAAATAGAAGATTGTGAATTAAAGTTATATCAAGTTTATTATAATTGTATAAAGCGTTATTAATAATTTATTTAGTTTATAACTTGATTATTTCGGCTATTGCCTTCTGTATTATAATTATTTAATTTATAATAAACGGAATAAAAGGGTTTAAATTACTCATTTATAAATAAACTCTGTAAATTAAAAGAGTAAATATTAATCCATTAAGACTAATAATGTCATTAACGGCTTTTATAATTATTTATAAAGTTAGTTTCTTTTAAATGTCTTTACACTCATTTATAATAATTTAATAATATAATAAGGTAAAAAGTGACAGATCAAGAGGGGTGGATCACGTGCCTCGCTTCTATATATATATACCACTTCGTGCCTCACTCTCTTTATTAATGACGATATATACTTCTATATACTCTTCTTTAAAGCTTTAGTCTACTTATTATTTTAAGGGTTTTTGATTGGTCTTTATATCCACTCTTATAATAAGCTCTTTATAAAGTTAAGTGAACTCGTTTAATAAGTTTAATAAATTAATACACTTCGATTAAAACGGCTTTTATTAAAATAATTATAACTATAATATATTATTGAAATTCTTTATTAATGAAGTTTTTATCGACGTTATAAGTGATATACTCAGAGAGTCCAACGTATATATCAATTTAATAAGTTTATAAAATGTTTTAAATATGTTTTATAAATATGTTTTATAATTAATAAATAGTTTAATAACGGATTGCCTCGTTAATTATATATAATATTAAGCTGTCATTGATATATATAATGTCTATATATATTAAGTGATTGAAATCGAAGTCTTTATAAAAGATAAACTTAAACCGGCTTAAAAAACGTTTGTATTTCTAATAAAAGGAATAGTATTTAATTAAATAATTGATTACTTATTTATCAACGTCATTATATTTAAAGCGCTTAAAGACTCTATATAGCTTTTCGGCTAATAAATAGCCGAAACAGTAATATAAACAGTGGATTTTAATATTAATGAAGTAATACGGATTATAGTCAAAGGACTCTTAAATATAAGTTTATAAAGCCTCTTTTTATATAAAGAACAAGTGTTTAAAGCGTTATATAATTAATAAGATAATAAATACAGAATTAATCAGAGTATTTATAATATTATTATAATAAACTTATAATCTATCTATGTTTATAAAGTAAAGTAGAAAAAAAGTGTCCGTTTTTATTATATAGAAATCAATTAAATTAATTGAAGTCTTAATTATAATTGACTCAATTGATATAATTGAACTGATGCCGAATTAAACGTTTACGGCTTTAATTTATATAATATCGATGTTTATATTATTATTTGTCATAGTCTTATATATAAGATATTATCTGTAATTTATAATAGACTTTTTAAAAGCACTTATATCGATTATAACGTTATAGAATTCTTTAGAGATTTAACACTCTATTGTGATATATATAAAAAGGTCTTATTTATAGTTTATAACGTTTATAACGAGTCTGATAAATATATTATAAATGGGTTTTCGAATATAATTAAATATATAAAAGAGCGATTAATTAATATAGTCATGATATTAAAAGCTTAATCGTTTATAAAAGGTCTGAAAGTAATTAAAAACGTCTTTAAAGTCTTTTATTCTTAAGTGTTTAAGTCAAAGTCGATTATAAAAGCTTTTATTGACTTTTTAAAAGACTTATTTCTTCTGTCTTTCTCTTTATAATTTAAAAGAAACTAAGTGATCTAATTGTCAAGTCTCTTCTTATACTTATTACACTCTTTTTAAGTGTGTCTTATAAACTAATATCCCTCTTTTCTATATATATAACACTTTTTATTATTTTGTTTATAAAGATACGCATTTATATAAGAATTATTATAAGTATTATAAATAAGACTTAATTAGTATAAGTATTGTTAACGATAACGGCGGTTTATAAAATAGATATTTAAATCGATTTACAAGTTTTACAAGTCTGTAATAAAGGCTTAAATATTACTTAAAGAGTTAAAAGCTTCGTACGTTATAATAAAAGACTGTAAATTGTTAATAAGGCTAATTAAAGTGTTTATAAGCTTATAATAAGCGTATTTACAAAGTTTTAATTCTTAATAAACTATAATAAGTTTATTATATAAGAACTCGTCTGTCTTAAACGCTTTATTAAAGCCGTATTATAAATGTCAAAGGTCTTTAATAAGAATTTATAAATACTCTATAATTAGTTTCTCTGGATTCTTATTGATTATAGTTTATAATTTAATCACATTTTATTAAATAAAGATATCACACTTATATTTTAACTCTTTAAAGTAATTATAAGTGGCTTTATATAACTTATTAAAAGAGACATTAAAAGGATTACTCTTAAAGTTAATATAATAATAGTTTAAGACTAAACTACGTAATAAAATAAAATAGACTTGATTAAACTCTTATTTAAAGATATTAGCCTTTTAATAAAAGTTTATAAAGATAATCAGTTTAAAGTCCAAGTTATCGTTTTTATTATTATATTTAAGCTTATTAATATAGAGTTTAATTAAATTAACCAACTCTTTTTTATAAGTCTTTACTTAAATAATTTAAACGCTTATAACTTGAATAATAAAAGGGTTTTATTGATTGACGGACGAAGTTTATTAATTAATGAAGGGGTTTTAATTTATATTCTAAGTCTTAAAGATATTACGGTCTGTAACTTAAGGATCAGATATATTCTAGTTTATAAAGTCGATTTTAAAGCTATTTTAATCTATAACTTAAGTCTTATTAAATAAATCAATTATAAGACTAGAGATCTTATTGAGTTTAAATGAATTAAAGAGTTTACTAACTTTGATATACTCTTAGATTTACTCTCTAGTCCATTTTATTAAGTCCTCTTCATATAGAGTATTATAAAGAGACTAGACAATAATAACTCGTCTGTCTCTCATAACTTATATATTATAATTATATAAGAGAGTCTATAAGTTATAAATAGTTATAGAGTCATAATCCTTGAAAATTGCTTTTATAAAGTCCGTAAAGTCCTCTTTATACTATTGTGGCAAGGTCAGGACGAAAGCTCAAAGAGCAAAAAGCTGATTTTGACTGAGGTCTGAAAACGAGAGTTAAATACACGAAATAGGTCACCTGACTAGTCACCTAACTACCCCTGACTTCAGCCCTGCTACATTCGTCCCTCCCCCAAGGAAGGTCAGCTCGCCCTCGAGCTAAGCTCTATTGGGCTAGCGCTGCCTAGCCACGCCTTGTCCAGTCACATCTTAAAGAGCCTCACACCTCTGTCAGCTAATCACGTCCTACCGTCAGCCCAAGCATTTCCACTGTACGTGGCGCCTCCCTACGCCCCCATATAATAGTAGACCCAGCCATGCCCAGGTCTGCAATAGCAGGACGACGTACACGCTGACGGACCTCAACTATACCCATTTCTACTAGACGAGAGTAGACTAGCTCCTGCCTTGGCTGGCCAGATACAAATCGAATTAGCGTGCTATCATTCGGAAAATAGAGCTTCCCTTGCCGTTCTAAGACTAGCCTTCGTCGCAGCGTGTCTTGAGATGACCAACAGGCGCTCTAGAAGTAGTGGGGTGATTGAAAATATAGCTCCTGCGGCTGGTCGAAACACCAAAAGCAGCGCTGAGACCGCTCTTGTTTCGACACCTGTTTCAACTGGTCCATGGCATAGCTAGTACCTAGCTTAGCACTGTAACTTAGTGGCTCTCAGGGTCAATCCGATGCCCACGAGCAGAGCAGCTCAAAAACGTATGAGATGAAAATGTGTATAGTGAAAACGAGTGTAATAAAAACGAGTATTATGAAAACGAGTATAGTAAAAACGTTTGTTATTGTGCCTAAACAATTATAGGGCTTTCGTGTGCCTATCGCTAGGACTTCGTGGAATCGTGTGCCTATTGCTAAGGCTTCGTCGTGTGCCTATTACTAGGACTTCGTGGAATCGATATAGAATCGAGTATCGTGTGCCTATTACTAAGACTTCGTGGCCTACAGTAATGCAGGGCTTTGCTTTTGCCTATTGCTAGGACTTCGTGGACTCGTGCCTAAACAATTATAAAGCTTTAAGGATCGTGTGCTTATTACTAAGACTTCGTGGCCTACTGGTGTAGGGCTTGCTAGTGCCTAGAGTATAAGGCTTCATATAAGAACTTCTGTCCAAAGTAAGTTGGGATAGCTACAGTAGAAGACTAATAGCTCCTACTTTCCCTGCGTAGGTCACTAAAAGATATGTGGCAAGGTCAGGACGAAAGCTCAAGAAGCAAAAAGCTGGTTTTGACTGAGGTCTGAAAACGAGAGTTAAATACACGAAATGGGTCACCTGACTACCCCTGACTTCAGCCCTGCTACACTATTTCTATAAGTTATTATTTATAAACTTATAATATCTATATTCAAGAGTTTTAAACTCAATATAGTCGTTAACATTGTCTATAGACTCAAGGTCGACTCTTTAACGCCACTTCTTTTGACTATCATTGACTTATTTACTTATGTCCGTCATCTTATATAGTGTAAGACGTCTGTAAAAGGTGTAAAAGAGTTAAAGGGGTTTATAATAAATAGAAGAAGTCTTATAACAAATAGGAATAAAGTTCGCAGAGATATATATAATAGATTCGTGATAGTTCACAGAGTATTATAAAAGAGTAAAAGGTTTGTAAAAGTATTATAAAAGGGTAGAGAGTCCGTAAAGAGTTTATAAAGGATAAGGAGTATTAAGTGAAGGATATAAAGGTTGTCACGGGGTGGCCGTACAATACTGTAAACAGCGATTCCGTATATATACAAAGAGGATAAACTAAAGAGAGAAGAAGAGTCTAGACTAAGGGGGAATATAAAGGAGTCCGTAGGTTACCCTTGAAGCTAAGCCCGATTAAGACGAGAGATCTGTGCTCACGAGCCAGGTCTAAATACTGGGTGTAACCCATCACAAAGGTTTTATAAAAGTCTATATTCACGTTTATAACTTCTTAATAAAAACTATATTAAGACTTGAATAAGTATATAAAGATAGTGATATAGTCCGTAATCTCTTAACTTCTTGATCTTTCAATAGATTATAATAGAATATAAACGAGTAGTCGCTGTTATATATCGCTTAAAAAGAGTATTGAGTGATTACTAATCTGTACGCGCTCACTGATCAGTGTTTATATCACTTAAATAATATAATAGAGTCGTATTTAAAGGCATATAATACATATAGTATTCTATGCTCATTTGAATAATAATTAACGATTCTATTAAAGTGTTATATAGTCTATATATATTGAAACAGTGCGTCTCTCTGATTAGTCAGTACTTCGTAATCAAGGGTTTAATACATCGTCAAATGCTGTGATTATACAATTATATATAGAATATTTAAATAGTAAAAGAAAATAATTTAAAAATAATTATATATATAATTAAAATTAAAGTATTAATTAAAGAAAAAAGTTTAAAATAATATTAATATTAAATTTAAGAATAGAAGTTAATATTATAATTAAAGTAATTATAAAGAAAATTAAATTAATAATTTATTAAAATAAAAGATATATCTTTTAAATTTTTTTAAATAATAACTTTATATTTTATAAAAAGTGTCTTAAAATTAATATTAATATTAAAAGATTATTAATTATATAGATTTATTTAAAATATAATACTTTCTTAAAATAAAGTTATATTTTAAATATTTTAAAAATAATATAATATAAATAGTTTTTATAAATTATAATTATAATAAAAGATAAAATCAATTTAATAAATAAAGATAAAAATAACTTTAAAGAGTTAAAAATAAGTAATTAATATAAAAAAAAGAAAAAATTATAAATATATTAAATAGAAAAAAATATAGAAAAAAAAGATGAAAAAGAAGAAAAACTAAAATAAAAACTTATAAAATAAAGAGAATAAATATAAATATAAATATAAAAAATAAAATAAAAAGAAAGAAAGCTTTTATAAGTTTAATATATAAAGAGAATTTATAGAATTAGATTTTAATATTATTAAAATTAAAATTTTTATAATTTAGATTTTAATTTATTTAAAAAAGAGAAATAAATATAATTAAAATTAATTCGATTAAAGAAGAAGTTAATAAAAAGAGAATATTTTAAATAGACTTATTTAATATAAATATAATATATAAAAGAAAAGTAAATAAAGTAAAACTTATAAATTTAAAAGTTTTAATAAAAGAAATTATAAAAAGTAAAAGAAGAAAAACAAACTTTAAATTATTAAACAATTCTTAAATCTTTTTATTAAATTATAAATAATAATTAAAAAAGAATTAATATTTAAAGAGAAAAAGCTATTATTTATAATTTTTATTAATAAAAAAGAAGCTTTTATATTTAATTAAACTTATTATAAAATAATATAATTAAAAGTAATATTATTATAAAATCTTTAGTTTTTTATTATTAAAAAGAAGAAAGATATATATTAATTAATTATTATAACTTAAGAAATAAATAAAGTTATTATTTAAAATATTAATATATTATTAAATATTAAAGAATTCTTTAAAGAATTTATAAAATATATTATAGTCTTATTATTAAACTTATTTTTTTTAAATATAATTAAGCTCTTTTTATTTTAAAATTATTATATAATCACTGTTATTATACCCGCCACGATCGCTATACTGACCTCTGATTACGAAGCACTGACTAATCAAAGGGACGCACCGGTTTTAATATATATAAACTCTATAACACTTCAATTAAACTTTAGTCACTATTCAAACGAGTATAGAATACTATACGTATTATATGCTTTGAATACGACTCTATTGTGTCATTTAATGACATAAACATTAATCAGTGAGCGCGCATAGATCAATAGTCACTCGATACCCCTTTTCGAGCGATATACGACAGCGACTACTCGTTTATATTCTATTATAGTCTGTTGAAAGATTAAGAAGTTAAGGATTATAAAACATATCACTATCTCTATATATTTATTTAAGTCTTAATACGGTTTTTATTAAAAAGTTATAGACGCGAATATAGACTTTTATAAAACCTTTACTTTTATTACACTTTCACTTAATACTCTTTACTTTTTATAAACCTTTCACAGATCTTTACAAATCCTTTACTCTTTTATAATACTTTATAAACTATTATAAACTCGTTATCTACTTTTATAAACTTTATTTTTACTCGTTATAAGACCTCTTTCACTCGTTATAAACTCTCTTCGACTCTTTATATTATTTATAGACGTCTTACGTTATATTAATAATATGACAGACGTAATTAAATAAATCAATGACAATTAAAAGAAATAGCGTTAAAGAGTCGACTTTATATTTATAGACAATATCAATGATTATATCAAGTTTAAAATCTTTAAATATAAATACTTCAAATTTATAAACGACGATCTATAAGAGTAATATAAGAAAGACTTTATAGACTTTATAAAAGCAATCTTTAAGACTTATAATATTATAAATCTCTGTAATTTACAGACCCTTTTATATAATTAAAGTGTATAAATTATAAGAGACAAACAAATCCATATTTCACGGTCTCTTTATAATACTATATATAAAGAAGATTTAATAGAGTAAAGTAAAGAAGAGATCTGAGAATAAATCAGAGTTATTAAACTCTTCACTTCTTTTAAACTCAATAAGATCTCTAGCCTTATAACTAATCTATTTAACGAACTTTAAGCTATAGACTAAAGTAACTTTAGAATCGATCTTATAAACTAGAATACACTTGACTCTCAAGTTATAAACCGTAATACTCTCAGAACTTAAAATATAAACTAAAACTCCTTCGTCAATCAATAAACTCCGTCCGTTAATCAGTAAAACCCTTTCGTCACTCAAGTTATAAGTATTTAACCCACTTAAGTAAAGACTTATAGAAAGGAGTTAATTAACTTAACTAAGCTTTATACCGATGAGTTTAAATATAATAGTGAAAACAATAACTTCGACTTTAAACTGACTATCTTTATAGACTTTTATTAAAAGGCTAATATTTTTAAATAAGAGTTCAATCAAGCTTATTTTATTATATTACGCGGTCTAACCTTAAACCATTATTACATTAACTTTAAGAGTAATCCCTTTAATGTCTCATTTAATAAATTATACGAAGTTACTTATAATTACTTTAAAAGGTCAGAATATAAGCGTAATATCTTTATTTAATAAAATGCGCTCAAATTACAAACTGTAATTAATAAGAATATAAAGAAGTTAATTATAAAGTGCTTATAAATTCTCATTAAAGACTTCTGGCATTTATAATATAACTTTAACGAAGCACTTAAAATAGACGAATTCTTATATAATAAGCTTATTACAGCTTATTAAAAATTAAAACCCTATAAATACGCTTATTATAAGTTTGTAAACATTTTAACTGGCTTTATTAACGAGTTACAGTCTTTTATTATAACGTATAAAGCTTTAAATCCGTTAAACAATACTCAAGCCTTTATTATAAATCCGTAAAACCCGTAAATCGACTTAAATATTTATTTTATAGACCGCTGTTACCGTTAACGGTATTTGTAACGACTAAGCCTTATTTATAACTCTTATAATAACTCCCGTATAAACGCGTACTTTTATAAACAAAACAATAAAAGGTGTTATATATATAAAAAAGAAGGATATTAGTTTATAAGACATATTTAAAAAGAGCGTGACAAGTATAAAAAGAGACTTGATAATCAGATCACTTAGTTTCTTTTAAACTATAAAAGAGAAGATAAAAAAGAGGAATTTCTTAACGAGTTAATAAAAGCTTTTATAATCGACTTTGACTCAAATATTCAAGAATAAAAGACTTTAAAGACGTTTTTAACTACTTTCGGACTTTTTATAAACGATTAAGTTTTCAATATCATGACTATATTAACCGACCGCTCTTTTATACATTCAATTATACTTGAAAACTTATTTGTAAATATATTCGCCAAGCTCGTTATAAACGTTATAGATTATAAACAAGACTCTTTTATATATATTATAATAAAGCGTTATACTTTTAAAGAATTCTATAGCGTTATAATCGATATAAGTGTTTTTAAGAAGTCTATTACAGATTACAAATAATATCTTATATATAAGACTATTATAAATGACAATATAAACATCAATATTATATAAATTAAGGCCGTAAACGTTTAATTCGGCATCGGCTCAATTATATCAATTAAGTCAATTATAATTAAGACTTTAATTAGTTTAATCGACTTTTATATAATAAAAGCGGACACTTCTTTTCTACTTTGCCTTATAGACATAGACAGATTACGGGTTTATTATAATAATATTATAAACACTTTAATCGGCCTTGTATTTCCCGCGTTTAATAAGAGAAATAAATCTATTATCTTATTAATTACACGATGTTTCAAACACTTGTTCTTTATATAAAGAGAGGCTTTATAGACTTACGTTTAACAGTCTTTTAATTATAATCTATATTACTTTATTAATATTGAAATCCATTGTTTATACCGCTGTTTCGGCTATTCGTCAATTGAAAAGTTATATAAAGTATTCGAATATTTTAAATATAATAATATTGATAAATAAGCAATTAATTACTTGACTAAATACTATTCCTTTTGTCAGAAATACAGACGTTCTTTAAGCCGGTTTAAGTTCACTCTTTATAAAGACTTCGATTTTAATCACTCAGTATATATAGACATTATATATATTAATAACAGCTCGGTTTTATATATAATCGACGAAGTAATCCGTTATTAAGCCGTTTATTAATTATAAAACATATCTATAAAGTATATTTAAGACATTTTACGGGCTTATTAAATCGATATATATGTCGGACCCTTTAAATATATCATTTACGACGTTAATAAGAACTTCATTAATAAAGAATTCTAGTAATATATTACGGCCATAGTTATTTCAATAAAGGCTGTTTTAGTCGAAGTATATTAGTTTATTAAACTCGTTAAACAAGTTTATTCAACTTTATAAAAAGCTTATCAAATCATTACGGACGAGTAT
>Ga0302221_10002298_pt1 | contig 11953 bp, 2 predicted proteins | sample II_Palsa_E2_1_FD_193517 | JGI IMG/M metagenome (GOLD analysis project Ga0302221, IMG submission 193517) | Peat permafrost microbial communities from Stordalen Mire near Abisko, Sweden - II_Palsa_E2_1 | ecosystem: Environmental > Terrestrial > Soil > Palsa > Peat permafrost | place: Sweden...
AAATATAGCTATTTCGTCCTCCCGCAAATACTTAAACGCAATTTTGACTTGCTTTATAGCTTCCCTTTGCTAAGCAAAATATATTACTTTATTAGCTTATATATTGCTATATGCTAGCTATTTCTTTATCTTTGCGCGTATTACCGGGTAATTAAAGCGCTTTAAGCATCGGATTATATTATATAAAGCTCTTATACCTTTTAGCTAAATGCTTTTAGCAAAAGACTTATCGTTATCTATATCCTTAAAACGACTTTTTATAAGAATACGCCGGGTATTATATAAAGCTTTAATAATGTCGTATAAGATTCTTGTATCGGTTATACTATTAAATCCGACTAAAATTAAGCTAATTAGAAGTGAAATTCGAGGTTATAAGAGCTTTATTTTGCTAAAAAAGGGATAAGTGACAAAAACCCCCGAACGATAAATGTATATATCGTATACCTTCGACATAATACTTACTATTTAGTCTTTTTTGTCCTTTATAAAATTACTAAAAGCCTTTCCTTTATCGCTTTAAATAAACAAATCGATATATTTCCGGTTTTAGAAAGTGCATATTATAAAAGCATTAAAAGGACCCGGGTCTTTAGGGATTAAGTACCCGATTTCTCGCTTATTATTAGCTAAGAGGGTTTTAGCATAAAGAGAGGTAATAGTCTTAAACCTTCTTATATCCCCTTTATAAAATCGCGATACTATAAAGTCCTTGTTATAATACTGGATAAGTTAAAGGTGTGCAACTAAGAAGACTAAGTTGCCGGGTAGCATTTTATAAAATTGTAGCTAGATTAGAGGGTTTGCTTAAAGTAGCTATATAGTAAGAGAGAAATAACTATTCGGCATAATACTATTTAATCTCTTTGCATTATAACGAATATAAAAGCATAGCATTTCGATTTTATCAATTAGTAAGTCCAAAATTTCACCTTTCTTTACTTATATAAAGTGCTATTTTAGTACTTTTACACTTTCGACAAGTAAATCGACTAGTAAGGTTAATATAAGGCTTATTATCCGTCTTTTAAGCTAAAATCGATTTTTGATAAGGTGTTATTTGACATAATTTGTAATTGTGGGCGTATTTAAGAAGAGCTTTCGTATATTTAAATAAACTTAAGCAAGTCGGAAACTAGTTTTATCCTTAATAACACTATAGACCCGTGATATCCTTTTTAGTATGCTATTTGCGTCTTAAATAAATTGCATAAAAAGAAAGTATATAAGCTCTTTAAAATGCTTTAAGCAAGGGATCTCGTATAATCCAAGTTTATAGTGCTATTTTAATGTAATAGCCTTTAAAGTAAAGCGTTAGCTATTAAAGTCCAAGTTCGACTATAAAGCTATGTCCCCTTTTTATAAATTACTTATTGTATAAAGATATTCCTCGATCTTGACTAGTTTACGGAAAATAAGCTTCTTTCCCTTAAATATAGCTTTCTTTTTCCTAAGGCCCTTTATTTTAAGTCTTTTATTAAAGGGTAAAGGCTATTCTTTATTATCGGAACTAAAATTAGAGTAAATATTATATTTAAAAGCAACTCTCTTAGCTCCTTTTGCAGCTAGAGCTTCGATTTGTATACTAATAAAAGTGCTAATTGCCGGGGGGCCCGCATTACTAGCTTTTATGTTATTTGCTAGCTTTAATGCTAAGGTTGCAACTATTTTAAGGTTTAGGAGATTATTAATAGTATTAGTTCCTTTATATAAAAACTTATCGAAATTAACTTTATTCTCTTTTATGCCAAGTTTAATAGTTAAATCTTAAATAGCATTATATTGCGCCTCTTTTTACGCTTGCTTAGTAGTTTACTTTTAATTAGTAAGTTATTTAGCAAGTCCTTTTATAGCAAGTGCAAGTATAAGGGCTTTTAGTGCATTAATTACAACTACTTTCTAGTTTATAAGCTCGTTTATAAAAGCAAGAAATAGTTCGTCGGCGTAAGTTCCTTTAATTAAGATTCCCGATTCTTTAAAAGTAAAGCTTAGCTAACTAAGCTTAATAGCTTGCAATTTATCAATTTTTAGCTATTAATTATTTGCTAGGCCCCTTAAATAGTTTAAGGTAGCTTTAATATTACTAGTAATAAGTGCTAATTAAGCGTAAATTAGGGCTTTGCAAGCACGCTTTAAAGTTATTATATTAAGTAACCTAATAGCTTTATATGGCTCGATTTTCGATTTAAATAGCACATTTAAGTTGCTATATACGTTCTTGCTATGTTAAAGGTATTTTTACTAAATAAATTTGCTAAAAGCTTGCGCTCGAAAAGAGTTCTTTTAGTTTATAGTTCTAATAAAGCTAGCTAAAGCTTTGCGGGAAATAGCTTTAGCTTTCTTTATATCTTTCGCAGCTTCGATAAATGCCTTATTTTAAATATTATATGCTACTAAAGCGTCTCCTTCTAATCCGAGAGCTTCTTTATTTTAGATTATATCCTTTTAGCTTATAATTATATCTTTTACTTTATCTTTACTTTATAATAATATAATATTAAACGTTATAATTGTAATAGCTTTCTCTTTATTTAGGAGGTTTTTAATAACATTTAAAGCTTGCGCTAAACTTGTAACTTTTATATTAGCGATTTGTAGCTTTATAAGTTTATAAAGTGCAAATGTATAGCATGCAATTAAGAGCTCTTTGTTCTTAGCTTCTTTAGTAAGGGTTTGCTTTGTGCTCGAGATTTCGGCTTCGTTTTCTTGCATTTTATAAAGATTTCGATATTCTTATAAAGTATAAGATATATAAGTAAGTTGTAAAGTTATAAAGCATAAATGTAAAGTTATATAAGTTTTAGTAGGGGTAAATGTTTGCTACCTTATAAAATCGACTAGTTTATAACTAAAAGCAAAGTTTTAAATGCTATAAGCTTTTAAATATATAAAATAAAAAGAAAAATTAAGAAAAAAGTCTCTTTTTTAAAGTATAAGTCCTTTGTTACGTAAAAGTAAAAGTAAGTTAGTGTTATATGCAAAAAAAGTCTTTTATAACATGTTTGCTTAAAAAGAATAAGCAATTATAATACTAAAAAATAAAGGGTTTAAGGCGAATATATATAGCTTTAAGGACTCGACTAAATTAAGGAATAAATTAAGGGTTTTTAAAGGTAAAGGGAATACAAAAAGCAAGTATAAGTTAGCCTTGTCCCTCTTATATTTATTGCTTGTCCCGAGCAAGTAAAAGTAAAGTAAGTAAAAGTTTTTAGTAAAGAAATGCAAGTATAAGTTAAAAGTAAATAGAAAATATAAGAAACTTTATATATAATATAAGAAACTTCATATATAACAAAAGAAACTTTATATATAACAAAGGAAATTAGGTATATATAATAAAGGAAATAAATAAAAAGAGCTTAAGTAACTAAATGCAAAAGCAAGAAGTAACTAAAAGCTAAAATAAGAAGGAAATGCCGGGTTTTCCCTTAAAACAAATCTTATAATTACCTCTCCTCTTTTAATAACACTTCCTCTTATAGCTATTATTAGCATCTTAATAGCTTAAGGTATAGTAATATTATTAAAGTCTTATTTTAACTAGTTATAAAGTTTCTTTACCTTCTTTAGCTATAGCTTATAACTCTTAAGTTCCTTTGCTTATACTTTAATAGTTATAGCTATAATTTTATTATTATTGTTATTTCTTCCGGTTATCGTTAAATAAAGGGCTTTATCCGGTGTTTTTGTTGCTATTAGTTTTCTAGTTTTATTATTATCTTGTATTTGATGCTTTCGGTATAGCTTTTAGTATTACTTGTAGCTTAAACTAGCTTTTGCTAATTAATTGCATTTGCAAATTATAATTGTTAATTAAGTCTTAGCTTAAATAAAGTTTAGTCTTAAGTAGTATAATCCTTTTTAAGTTATTCTTATATTTTAGGGTGCATGTAAATCGAATTTTAAGTATTAGTAGCTATGCATTTATAGTCAATAATAGCCTTTACTCTTAGTCCTTATCTTTACTTGCTAACTTAGCTTCGTTTTAGTTATTATCGAAACAGACGTACTTTCCTTTTTTAAATTTAAGGAGTTTTAGGACTTATACGACGATTTTAGTGTCTTTTTCGATTTCTTGGGTAATCTTAGCGTAAAACTTTATAATAGCTTCTTTTTCTAGTTTTATATTAGTCCGGAATTCGACTTCCTTAAAAGCAAGCTTTAATACTTTATCCTTATAAGAATACTAGTACTAATCTCTTTTAATAAACTACTTTAGTTAGTTTCTTGTATATATGTAGCGTAAGAGAGTCTTGTCTAATTCTTTTAATATATAAGTCCCTTTTAACTAGTTTACTTCTTTAATTTTATATAGCTTTAGCTACCGGTATAAAAGCTTAATATTTTTAAACTTGTCTTAATTAATGTTTTTAATATCGTATATTAAAATAAGATCTTTAGCTTAAATTAGTTTTTTACAAATCTAGTACTTAGCATCGAAGTTAGCTTTGCTTTTAGCACGTTATCGAGTTTTTTGTAACTTAAACTCTTTAATGTCTTTATTACGCATTTGAATTTGTTGTGTATAAAGCTATAATAAGGTTAATCGATTATAGACTTCGTCTTATTTAAGAGTTTTTTAAGTAAAGTAACAAGTTTTTACTAGAAGTATTACTTCTTTGCTATAAATTATATAAAAAGGAATAAAGCTTATAAGGCTATATATAGTAGTTTTGTTAGCAAAAAGCACTTAAAGTAAAAGGTTTACTTATAATTTTTTTCCTTTTATACTTAAAGCAATTAAAGCTAATGCAATTAGTTAATGCTTACGCTTTACTATTCTATTAGCTTTAATATTATATGCAAAGATTATAATCTTATAAATTTTTAGCTTTTAAAGCTCTTTAATTATAAAACTTTTAAATTTAGCACTATTATTAACTTTAAGTTTTTTAAATAAATTATACTAACAAATTACTTTAGTTTAAATAAACTTTATAATCTTCTTACTAGTAGGATTCTTTATAAGTTTAGCTTTTAGCTATTTAAAGAAGTTATCTTTAGCTATTACTAGATAATTATAGCCTTTGCATTCGGGTAGCTTTATAATGTTTATACTAATATAATAAAAAAGAGGAGCAGCTTTTATAAGAAATAAGGCTTCTTTTTATTATTACTTGTGCTTATATTAACACACTTTGCAAGAATTGCAATACTTACAAATATTATTATAAGAACCCTCTTAATAATATTTGTATACTAGCCTTGTAAAAGTAGTCTCCCGGCCTAAATAGCTAGTTTTATTATACAACTCCTTTATAACCTTTACTCTTTAAGCTAAATTATTAAAAACTAAACGCAAGAAGTACGTTTTGCACTCGTTTTTTTATAATTACTTGTCGCGTACGCTATAATTTAGTGCTTCCTTTTTTAGTTTATAGAATTTGCCCTTAAATATGTCCTTAAGCTTAGCTAGTGTAGTTAAATACTTTGCAATTGCTTAAAATCGCTTTAAATAGCTTTTATCGAGTAAATTAATCGATATAAAACTATTAGTCGCGTTTTAGAGTACTAATATAAAGTAATGCGTAATATTGTAGTTATTAGTTACATAGCTCCGAATAGCTTTTTGCTTAAGTGCTTAAAATGTAAAGTTGCTTTAAGAGGGGGAATTCCCCTTTTAAGGGCAACTTAAAAAATAAAGCTCGCTTTTAAAGTAAAGCTTTAACTTATAAGTTTTAGCTAAGCGAGGCTTCGGCTAATTAAAGCGCGTATTGCATTTAATATCGCGACGCTTTACTATTTTTGCGCTTTTAGTAACTAGTTAAATTTTAATTGCATTAAGCTTTAATATAATAAATTTATCGATATCTAAGTTATCTTTCGAATTATCTTTATAATAAGGGCGCCGGGATAGTTTATCGGCTATAATATGCTTTTTACCCTTTATATAGTATACCTCGAAGTCAAATAGCTTAATTTAAGCAAGCTAGCGCGTAATTAAAGCTTTAAGAAGGTTAATAGCTACCCGATTTAGCTAAGTAATAAGCGTATTAGCGTTTATTTTTAAGATAAAGTAAATATTATATAGCTAAAATCGCAATTTCTATAAAGCTTTAAAAACCCTTTTATATTCTTTTTTAATAGTATTATAGCCTTGTTCGGCCTAGTTTTACATTCTTAATTTATACTTAATAACCTTCTTGCGTCCTTTATTATTATATTAGCTTAAAACTACTCTTTATCCGAATAAGCTAGCGTTTATAGCTAAGATAATAAGTCTTTATAGCTTTGCTAAGTTGTAATATAGCTTATAAAGTAATAGCGTAATAATAAGTTTTTCTTAAAGAGTTTGTATTACTTTAATTTATTTTTCCCCTTATAAGAAGGGCTTTCCTTTTTTAAGTAGTCGATAAATTAGTTTAGCTATTATAGCGTATGCTTCGATTTAGATTTTATAATATATATAAATTCTTAAGAATACTTTAGCTTTTATAATATTATTATACTAGTACTAGTCTAAGATCTTATTAACTTTAGTAGTAGTAAGGCTTTTTCCTTTAAACTTATATACGAAACTTATAATACTTATATTATTATAGCAAAACTGTAATTTAAGTTTAATAAAAGCTTTAGCTCGTTTAATCCGATTTAAGGCTTTATTTAGGTTTTACAAATGCTTAAATATAAATCGACAAACCCTAAAAAGCTTCAATTTTCTATTATAGTCGGTATATAGCCCTTTTACTTTAATATTATCGATAAATAGTATAGCTATAGCTAGAAACAAGTCTTTTAAAATTGTTATTATTACTTGTATAAACTAGGCTACTAAATTAGTAGCTCTTTGTAGTAAAGTAATTATTTTAAATAAGCTAAGAGGGGTTATAAAAGCTATTATATCCTTGCTTTTAACATTTAAAGTAAGCTAATTATATTTAAAAAAGAAATCGATTAAGGAAGCACATTAGTATTTAGCAAATTCCTCTAAAAACTCGTTTACTAATAAAAGCATATTAGCATCTTATAAAGTAATAAAATTTATCTTTATTGCCGCGTTAATAAGTTTATAAGTGCTAGCTAGTTTCTTAGCAACTAGGAACTAAGGGTTTTTATAAAGTCTATTGCATTTTTCTAGTACTCCTCGGTTTAAGCATTTTAATAGCATTTTTATTATTACTAGTATTAAAGCCTTAAAGCAAGGGAAGTTCTTTTCTTGCTAAGCTTTATGCAATATCGTTTTAATAAGAATAAGGGAGATAATATCTTTATAAATCTTTCTTACTTCTTTTTAGTCGAACGCAATAGCACCTTTATAGTTAATTATTAATTTTTCGAATATAGCCCTTTCCTTCTCTTAAAGCTAGTCTTTAATATTTAGTTGTGCTAGTTGTTTTAATATAAGATATAAGCCTCTCGGTATTGCAATAAAGCGTAAAAGTAAGTAGTCCTAGTATTTGCTTACTTACTTTTATAGGGTGTCTTATGCTTTAAATCGCTTATATTAATTAAATTGTCCTTTAAGTCCTTTTCTTATTTTATTATTCTTATTAACTAGCTATACCTTTTTAGCTTTTAGTTTATAAACACCGTTTGCTAAGAGCGTAAAGGGCACGCTTATAAGGTCTTCTAATGTAATAGCCATTTTCTTTAATTTTACTTATTTTAGCGTACTTATATGCAAGATCTTCTTGCTTTTATCCTTGTCTTTTAAGTATAATAATACCCCCTTTAATTTATTAAAAAATTATAAAAACTTTAGAAACTTTAGTCCTTTATTCTTAGCTTTAAGGATAAAATTAGCTAGCATCGAATAATATAATTTTACTTTAGCATCCGGAATATTAGTATTTAAAATGTTTATTGCTTATTTTTGTGTTATATCCGAGAAGTGCTTTATAAGAGCTAAAATGAAAGCGTCTTTTATAGCTCTTATATCTAAAAAATTAGTAACGCTAGTCTTAAAATTATAAAACTCCTTTAAAAACCCCGGAATAACCTTTATTCCCTTAATACTTTTTCCGGCTAAAGTATTAAGCCTTAGTTTTCCTCTTCTTTATCCTTATTACTCGAGTTTACTTCTTCGATTTTGGGCTGAAGGTCTTGCTAAAACTAAACCCTCCTCTTAAAGACGCTCTTTAATAGTAAAATAATTATAATTATATAAGTATTCTTCAAATCTTTTAAGTTAATAAACGTATTATCTTATAAACTATTATTTTTATAGTTTATAGCCATTTTTATCTTGCTAATAAACGGCATCCTTAGTAAAGTCTTAAGAGAGTTATCGATTAAGAAGAATATATCCTTGCAATTAACCCCTTTTATAATTTCGATCTTAATTTTAGCTATGCTAGCAAAACCGAATTAGTCTCTTGTAATTGTAAATATAGTAAAAGTATTAACGCTATAGATAATATAGCTTAAGTTTTTAGCTATCTCTATAAATAAGATATTGCATTTAGCTTTAATATCTAGTATATTATAGTATTCCGTTTCTTTGCTAAAGCTATATAATAAGAATCGAAGTCGAGGGGATATAATAATGCTCTTCTTCGAGATAAGAGTCCTAAAATTAAATATAGCTATATTTCTTTAAAGCATATAACTAGTTACTTAAGCCGGCTAAGTTATATTTTGCATTATACGTTTTAGTCTATTAGCTATAGCAGTTATCTCGGTTGTTTTCTTAATTTCCTCGGCTATATATATAGCTATTATATTTCCTATTTTTAAGATTGTTATATAAGCTTAATTATCCTTTCCTTATTAGTACTAAATTGTAGCTATAAGATCGGGAGTTTTAAGAGTATCGATAATTATTTTTACCCCTTTTTGCGTATATAAAAGCGGAACAATTGCTTTCTTTAATTATAAAACAAGCTTTTCTTGCAAAGTATTAACTAGTTTTAATTCTTTATTAAAAGCCAAGTTAAGGTTTATATCTTATAAGGGTCTAATATCTCTTTTAACTCCTAGTATAGCAAATCTTTAGCTTTTAGCTTGTAAGAGCTTTTCTTTTACTCGAGCTTGTTGCTTTATAATATCTTAGGCAATTTATAATCCTTTTCCTTTTGCTTTTAAAGATCTTATAATATTAACAAATAATATAAGATATACTATATCTTTATATATATTACTAATAAAGATGCTATCTTTATTTATAACATTTATATAATTGCCTCTAATGATAGGAATATTATTTATGTCTCGACGCAAAATCTCTTTGCTTTTATACAAATTGCCGAGTATAAGAGGGGCTTAAGACTTGTTTCTTTTATAGTTATTAAGCTAAATATTATTTTATAGTTGTTAAGCGTTTATAAGTCGCATTAACATATTATAATTATACTCCCCTCTTTAAAGCTAAGTCTTAATCTAGTCGAACTAACGCTAATTGTTTTGTAAAATAAGAGGTATAAAGGGGCGATTAGGGTCCTATTTTCCTTTGCACTAGTTATAGCTATCCTTATAAATGCACTTAAAGTTAACTAGCTCTTACATTAATAGATAGTTATTTAAGTGTATATAGTTGCAATTAAGATTTATAGCACTATCTCGATCTTTTTTAAAACACTTTAAATAATTCTTGTCAAATAATTAGAATGCGGCATTAACTTAAGCTATATTTTACTAAGAATCCGGGTAAGGGCGATTATTATTAGTTGATATAAATGCTCCCCCTCCTCTTTTACTATAGTAATTACCTCGACTTTAACTACGTCTACTAAAACCCCCTTTATTATAATAACTTTTAAATGCTTAAGTGTCTCTTAAGTTATTAATTGTAAAGAGTATAAACTAAATCTTGTTAATAATAGCGGTAGTCGAAGCATTAATAGCCTTTTATAAATCCTTTTAAGTAATAGATAAAATCGATAGTTTTTGTAATTCCTTTATTAGTTAATCGATTTTATTAGCTAGTTTCTTAAGCTTTATTGTCTTAAAAATAAGAACCTTCGACACTTTACTAGCTTTATTAGGTTCTTTTACTAATGCAAGCACAGTTAAAGGTAAAGGAAGGGCGTATTTATTATTTATTATAAGCATTATATCTTATACGATTGTATTAAAGTGTTTTTAGCGTAGCTAAGAGTATTTTAGGTTATTAGCCTTATTATACTTGCGTCTCTTCTTTTTATACTTATACATAAATATAGCAATTTTGTGCATTTTGCTATAATTATAAGTTAACATGTTTATAAGCTTATAATTAAAGTCCTTAAAAATCCGGTCTTTAACTTAAGAAGGAAGACCTTTTATAAACTCTTAGTACTAGTAATTGCTATCTAATTCCTTTCTTTTTACTAGTTTAGTCGATACCTTATAAAATAGGTCGACGAAAGTCTTAGTAGTAATGTGCCCTCCTTAAGACTAAGCAATAATTTGATTTAAGAAATTATAACTAATTTTAAAGGTCTTTTAGTTATGCTCCTTATATTCTTTCTTTAAGGCCGTGTAAAACTTAGCTTTATCGTACTTGTTAAAGCTATTAGTATAATATTCCGGCATAGCCTTAACTTAGTCTTTGTATAATAGTAAGATGTATTTAATAATACGCTCTCTTTTTGTAGTTGCAAAGACTTAATAGTCTTTATATATATTAGTATATTACTTTAAGAAGGTAAAGATGTTATTACCCTTAAACTATAAGGCTCTTTATACTTTAAGCAAAGGAAGGTGTAATCTAAGAATTAACATGTACTTGTTATCCTTTATTATACTCGTGTTTAGTATTAAAATAGTAAGCTCGTCTTTTAAGGATATAAATTAAGGCGTAAGTCGCTATATTAGCAAATTATAAGAGGAACTAGTAGTTGCTATGCTTAATTTAAAGGTTAATCGAGTAGTGTTTTTAGTTAGAATAAGTGATAAACGTTTCGATAAGTCTTTTAAAGCTCGTTTTCTGCTATCTCGATCGCTTATGCCGTTTTATTCTTATTTTTTTACTTTTAGCTATACTTGCGGCTTCTTCTCTCTTTTCTTCTTCCTAATTGCTATATCCCTTTAAAGGATTATAACACCCTTTATAGTGCTATCCTTTTATTTATATTATAGCTTTATAGCCATTTCGTGTTTATATATTCTTAGTTCTTTATGTTTTTAATTCTTGCTAGTCTTATGTTTATGCTTTACTCGTTTTTAGTTTTTCTCGTATATCTTATATACTTTTATATAGCTTTTATTATATAGGGACTCCCGTTTAGTGTTCTTATAGTTTAAACTTCGAACTAAAGTTAATAGCTTTCTTATTATTAATAATAAAATAGTTAAAAATAAAACGCAAATCGACAATATAAGCTCGTTTAAAAGTGCTAAGACTCCTCTTTAATATAGCTTTGTCTTATAGTTCCTCCGTTTTGTCTTAGCTACCTCCTCTTATCGCATTTTTATCCCTCTTAAGTTAAGCTTAGCTAAAGCTATTCCTAATTAAGCTAGTAAGCTGCCTTGTAGCTATTCTAGCTTTATATTAGCGGGAATTGTTCAGAAATTGGACTATATAAGCGAATTAATTAGCTAAAATAAACTAACTAAAATAGTAATAGTAGAAACAAGCTAATTAGCTACTTAATAGAATAAGGACACCTTAGTACACGACTCACTTCACGGACCTTTAAGCTCTGCTTTATAAGAACTTTAAGTTGTACGATTAATAAGAGCTTCCCTTAACTGCGTTTAATCTCCTTATATCGCTTACTAAAAACATGTAAGGGGGCAAATTTTAGCTAAAAGAAAAGGCTTTACAAGAACGTCTCTCGGATACTAAGCAAGTAACAAGTAAACGCGTATGTAAATATAAAGCAATAACAAAAGAAAGGACTAAAGTATGCAAAAACCAAGTATAATTATAAAAGTAATACGCAAAACAAGCAACGAATAAACGATTATTAAGTGAGGTGTATATATGTATAAATGATTAGGAGTAATGCATGTCTAGCTACAAAAACCCAGCAATTATACCTCTATTCTAGTCACGTGTAGCACTAGTAGAGAACCTCTAAAAACCTCTAAA
>Ga0302221_10002299_pt1 | contig 11950 bp, 9 predicted proteins | sample II_Palsa_E2_1_FD_193517 | JGI IMG/M metagenome (GOLD analysis project Ga0302221, IMG submission 193517) | Peat permafrost microbial communities from Stordalen Mire near Abisko, Sweden - II_Palsa_E2_1 | ecosystem: Environmental > Terrestrial > Soil > Palsa > Peat permafrost | place: Sweden...
ATATGCTGATCCACATTGTTGAAACTGCCGGGGCCATCGCCTACGGAAGCGACATTGCGGATCACGAGTCGGAGGAAGACACAACCGGTCTTGAAAGCTATGTCAGGCAACTGAAGGAGCAAGGCTACAAAGCTGAAATGAGAATTGGCTACGGCAACCCCAAGCGCCGGATTCCGGAAATCGTAAAAGAGTTTGGCGCCGATTTGTTAGTGATGGGTGCACACGGACATAAATTCTTTAAGGACCTCATCTTTGGAACAACGGTGGACACCGTCCGGCACCGGCTAAGCATACCCGTGCTTATTGTCAGAGAGAGCGTGGGGGACAGGAAGTTTAAAGACTAAAAATTGGAAGATTCTACTAATCTTTCAACCTTTAAAAGCCAAAATTCCTCCATGAAAAAAATTAAATTCTTTATTTCCTTCTTGATCACAGCTTTTCTTGTTTTTGCCCTTAACCGTAGCTGGAATTTTGGAAAACCAATTCCGCCGCTTGGCAAATTCCTTGACCCGTTTCATGGGTTCTGGCAAAACGCGGAATCCGATCAACTGGAATCGGAGGATTTACCGATGCAGGAACTCCATGCACCCGTGACGATCATCTACGACAGTCTCAAAATTCCTCACGTTTTTGCCCGAAATGATGAAGACCTATATTTTGCCCAAGGCTATGTCACCGCCCGCGACCGTTTATGGCAAATGGAATTTCAAACCCACGCTGGGGCAGGCAGGATTTCGGAAATCATCGGAAAAGCAGCGCTGGATTTCGATCGCAATCAGCGAAGAATGGGAATGGTTTATGCGGCCCGGAATTCAGCCAGCGCCATGGATGCCGACCCGGTGGCCAAAGCGATGATCGACAGCTATAGCAAAGGAATCAACGCGTACATTCAAACCCTGAGCTATGACGATTTTCCCATCGAATATAAACTACTCGACTATCAGCCCGAGCCCTGGACCAACCTCAAAGCGGCATTGCTTCTGATGAATATGGCGAAAACATTAAATGCGAGTGAAAAAGATCTCGAGATGACCAATGCGCTCAAGCTTTTTGGAAAAGAAACGAGCGACCTTCTTTTCCCCGACAACGAAAATGTTGGAGACCCGATTGTGAACAATGCAGGAAACTGGAAATTCACACCTGTCTCGCTGGACGGCACTCCATTGGCGTTGCCGGACGAACTGATCCACCTCAAGCCGGATGAAAAACCCTCGCCTGATGTGGGCAGCAACAATTGGGCTGTCAGCGGCTCCAAAACCAAAACGGGATCTCCTATTCTTTGCAACGACCCACACCTCAACCTGAGTCTCCCCTCGATTTGGTATGTTATTCAGTTGAACGCTCCGGGTGTGAATGTCATGGGAGCTTCTTTGCCCGGCGCGCCGGCCGTGGTCAGCGGATTTAATGACTCCATCGCCTGGGGCGAAACCAACGCCCAGCGAGATTTAGTAGATTGGTACAAGATTCAATTTAAAGACAAAAAGAAAAATGAATACCTGAGCGACGGTCAATGGATACCCACCCGGAAAGTCATCGAGAAGTTTGTCATCAGGAACGGCGATCCGTTTTTTGATACCGTTGTCTACACGCGTCAAGGACCCGTCCGTTTCGATGAAAGCTTTCATGGTGAAAGCGAAAAGAACCATTTTGCTTACCGTTGGATTTCACACGATGCATCTACGGAATTCCTTGCCTTTCATAAACTAAACCGGGGCAAGAATTACGGGGACTATATGGATGCCTTGAATTATTACCACGCGCCCGCTCAGAATTTTGTTTTCGCAAGTACTCAAGGAGACATTGCGATGCGGATCCAGGGGAAATTCCCGGTGCGACGGAACGGAGAAGGTAAATATATTTTGGATGGCACCCACACGTACACGGAATGGAAAAGCTATATCCCCAACCCCCAAAATGTAACGTATAAAAATCCGGCACGGGGATTTGTCAGTTCCGCCAATCAGTACCCCGTCGATAACACGTATCCGTACTACGTTAATGGAAGCAGTTTTGAAGCCTATCGCAACCGCAGGATCAACAGCGTGCTCGGCGAACTCAAAAACATTACCCCTCGGGATCTCATGAACCTCCAGCTCGACGTGTATAACCTGCAAGCCGCCGAAAGTCTGCCTACATTCTTAAAATACATAGATCCTGGAAAACTTTCTCCCTCGGAAACATTAGCGTATCAAAAACTGAAGAACTGGGACTATAATAACACCGTTGACTCCGAGGGTGCTTCCTATTATGAAGCGTGGTGGGATGCCCTTTACCCGATGATCTGGGATGAAATGCTGAATTCAAAAGTATCCATGAGCCTACCCACCCGATACACGACCATCAAACTACTTAAGGAGAATCCGGGTCTCTCCTTCTTTGATATCATCGACACACCGGAAAAGGAAACGGCCAAAGAAGATGTACAAAAATCCTTTTCAGTCGGCGTTAAAACTATTGAAGAGTGGAAGAAAAATCACTCAGGCACTAAATCCGTCCGATGGGCTGATTATAAGGACACCTTTGTGGGTCATTTACTCCAGGGACTGCCGGCCTTTAGCTATCATGTACAGCATGGCGGAGGACATGACATCGTCGACGCATCAACTCACACTCATGGTCCGAGCTGGAGAATGGTGGTAAGCCTTGAAAAGTCAGGCGTGAAAGCCTGGTGTGTATACCCGGGAGGACAGTCGGGCAATCCGGGAAGTCCGTATTACAATTCCCTTCTCGGCTCCTGGGCCAGCGGAAATTACTTTGAACTTCACTTTCCGAACTCCCCGGAAAATCTGAAAAAATATACCCTGGCTACTACCCATTTAGAAATCTTGTCACGATGAAATTACTGATTCAATTTTTTGCCACCCTCGTTATTTGCTTCATTCTCCAGTTCTATCTACCCTGGTGGACAATGGCTCTGGGGGCTTTTGCTGTGGCTTACGGTCTTGGGAATACCGGCTACAAGTCATTTTTTACAGGGTTCCTGGCCATAGGATTGCTTTGGTTTGGAATGGCCTATGCGATCGACGCCGCCACACAATCCATCCTTACCCAAAAAATAAATAGGCTGTTGCCTGTCAAGGCATTGATCATCACCCCGATCATCGGCGGTTTAGTAGGCGGTTTAGCTTCATTGACAGGATCATTATTAAAAACCAGAAAATAGTCTTAACTAGGATTTTTAGGATTCATCGGATTTGCACGATTTAGTATGAAAACGCTGACGTTATTTCTTTTCCTCTGCTTTTGCCACACATTGTCGGCACAGGATTTTGAGGGACTCAAAAAAATCAACGGCACCTGGCTGTATGTCAAGATCATAGGAAAAGGCGAACCGCTGCTGATTGTCCACGGTGGACCCGGGATGAACCATTCCTATTTCCTTCCCCATCTTGAAAAACTCGCCAAAAAATTCAGAATCGTTTTTTATGACCAGCGCGCCAGCGGAAAATCCGTAATACCTTCTACCGACTCGCTCTCCTTGAAATTTTTTGTCGACGACATTGAGGCTATCCGACAGATGCTGGGTGTTGAAAAAATCAATATTCTCGGGCATTCATGGGGTGTCATCCTGGCGGTGAATTATGGAATTAGCTACCCCGACAAGGTTAAGAGTATGATTCTTTGCAACCCTGTTCCCCTGAGCCATGAGTTCGATACGGAAATGGCCAACAATCAAAATAAAAAAGCAACCGGCAAAGACTCTACGGATCGTTCCATTATTATGGGATCGCGGGATTTCAAATCGGCAAATGCCGAGTCCTATCGCAAGATTCTGATGCTTTCGTTTCGGAATTCATTTTACAAACCATCGAATTATTCAAAACTTAACTTCGATATGCCTGCTGATTATGTGGCAGCGAGCAAAGCCCTCTACACTGGGTTAGGCAAAGACCTTGGTCAGTACAATTTTTATGAATCGGTAAAGTCATTTTCATTTCCGGTCTTGGTTATTCAGGGAGAGGTCGATGCCATTCCTCTCGCCGCCTCCACCCGTACTTCCCACTCAATTCCCAAAGCGTCTCTGGTCATTTTTAAAAAAAGCGGGCACTTTGTTTTTATTGAAGAACCCGGGAAGTTTACGTCAATTGTGACCCGGTTTATTAAAAGGGTGAAATAGGGTCGTTGTTCGTTATTCCGAGTTAGCGATTGTGGTTAAATAATAAAATTTCGCAATGTCATATTGCCGTCGTAACTCGATTGCCGCTGGACCCTTAACCAGATATTGAATGTAGGGTCCCTACGAACAAAGAAATTACAAGAAATCACGAAGACATATTTAAACGCGCCTTAATGATAAAGCACATGAAATCAATTTCTGTTCTTTTTTTTACGGTTGTTTCTCTTTTCCAGGCTTCTTTGGCGCAATCGGTACCAATATTTTCCGACACATCTAAGAAACAAGTCGACAAAACGATTTTCATTTATGGGGGCGGAATGAATAAATCGTTCATCAACTACGTTGCCGGTCTGACCCATAAGCCTAACCCGAAAATTTGCTTTATTCCAACGGCATCGGCTGACAACCCGAATAGTATTGTTAATTGGTATACCAACTGTGAAGACCTTTTGGTTCGTCCTTATGTTATGAAAACCTTTATTAATTCATCCCCCACTCAAAAGACCTTTGAGGAGATTATTATGAGTATGGATGCAATTATGGTTGGTGGAGGAAGTACGTTAAATATGATCGCTATCTGGAAAGCTCAGGGCATTGACACGGTTCTTAAAAAAGCCTACGACAAAGGAATAATATTAGCCGGTGGCAGTGCAGGTTCTTTATGCTGGTTTACGGGTGGCTATTCCGATTCAAGACCCAAAAAATTATCGATCGTCTATGGATTAAGTTTCTTAAACTTTAGTCATTGTCCACATTATCACAGTGAACCTGCCCGAAAGCCTTTGTATTATCAGGCAATCGCGGATGGGAAACTTAAAGAAGGATATGCCTGCGACGATATGGCGGGACTTTTATTTCTCAACGGTAAATTGACGAAGTCTTTGTCATTAAATGCGGACAATAATAACTACTTTATATCGGTAGAAAATGGAAAAATAAAAGAGCAGTTACTGCCCGCGGAAATTATCAAGTAAGTATTTGGATTGAAAATTGAAAACGATCAACATCAGTCAAACGATTAACAACAACTAATAATGGAACCTTGCTTGTATGATCGTCAACGTCTGGTTAGGACTGGTAACTTCAATTTTATAAACCAATCGATGCTCACGGGTTATTCTTCTGGACCACCAGCCGGCAAGGTTCCCCCTGAGCGGTTCAGGTTTTCCAATTCCCTTGAATGGATCTCTTTTAATATCTTTTATAAGATCGCTGAATTTTACAACCACATCCGGATCATTCTGTTGCCAGTACATATAATCCTCCCAACAGGTGGGCGTAAACGCAGTGACCATTTAGAACCCAAGATCCTTAATGGTAGCCTTCCCTTGTTCGGCCTCCCTGATACCTTGCATGAGTCTCAATACATTGGCCTGTGATGAAAGCAGGTGAGAAGTCTCTTCCATCGACTCATATTGCTCAAGTGTAAGAACCACGAAGTCGCTTTTCTTCCCCTTCCTTTTTGGACGGGACAAGATCAGAACGTCCTGATCGGCCTCAATCTCATGAAGATGCTCTTTTATGTTCTGGCGAAATTCTGTGACAGTTGCTGTTTTCATAACCCTTTGGTCAAGCCCAAGTCAAATGTACGTAAATATGTACGTACCTATAACACATAAGCGTACGTAAAAAAGTACACAGTCTTGGCAACTATGCCGTTTACCCGACTATAGGTCGCGAAGGAGCGGGCTGTTGGTATTCGATGCGCTTTTCATAACTTCGCGCCCTCGATCCACATTCGGGGTGTAGCGTAGCCCGGTATCGCGCTTGGTTTGGGACCAAGAGATCGTCAGTTCGAATCTGGCCACCCCGACTGCGCCCGCCAAAGCTTCGTCTCGAAGCGCAGGCGGGCTTCGCTTTCCAAGGGTCTTCTTCGAAGTAAGGATTGTTGGGCGGGCTCCGTCGGGCGAGGCCGACACTGGGTTCCAAAGAAGATTTTCCCAACGTGTTCAAAAACTGCTCAAACGGTCAACTTCGCTCGCCGAAGCTCCGTCTCGGAGCGAAGGCGAGCTTCGCTTAACAGGAAGAATTGGGGCCGCCGACTCCTGAATGGCAAACTCAAATGCACCGGACCGTGGAAGACCTTCAAATGGAGTTGCTGCCGACCAGGTTCCAGCGTTTTTGGTATCCAAACCTTGATTTTTGCAGCAACCGAGAATGAAGCAAATGAAACGCCGCTGAGAAGGAAGAAAAAAAATAAGAAGTATCACCAAACTTTTAGGCTGCTAGCCATAATTATTCCGAAGAATATTTCATCATAATAAGCTCGCATGTGACCTACTCCCCTAGGCGGGATTTCAGGGCTCTAACCCTCCGAATTTTGCTTTGCCCCTGGTTCTGGGCAATCATCATGGTTTAAAGGCAATGAAACGATAAAGGTCGACCCTTCATTCTCTCTACTAGTAGCTGAAATAGTACCATTGTGAATTTCCGCAATTTTTTTGCAAAGCGCCAGCCCTATTCCTGTCCCTTCGTATTCATTGTTCGCATGCAATTTTTTTAGCATACCAAAAATTTGCTCCGAATATTTTTGATCAAATCCAATACCGTTATCTTCAACGGAAATACGACAGTAATTATTCACAGGATTTTCCGTGACACCATCGTTCCTTGCCTTGCAAATTTTAGAAGATATCCTGATTACCGTATCAACATTTTTTCTTCTGTATTTTAAAGCATTATTTATCAAATTTTGAAACAGGAGGCGCATCAGCATTGGACTTACAAATAAACAGGGAATGGATTCGATTAGAACGGTCGCTTCTTTTTCTTTCAATTCTTCGTCTCTGTCACTTACTATTTCATTCAATAACGCGTGCAGGTCACATTCTTCAAATATGGTTTTTTCAGTAGACACCCTGGAAAAGGCAAGAATGCCCGCAATCAGAGTCTGCATACGTTCAGCAGTTTTGTCGATTCGCGAGATCATGGCATTGTCGTCCGGAAGAAAATCTTTGTTTTTTTCAGCCAACATGAGGCTGAATATCCGAATCTTTCTTAGGGGTTCCTGCAGATCATGTGACGCCATAAAAGCGAATCGGTCCAGATCATTATTGGCCGTCTCTAGCTGAGCAAGGTTTTCCAGGAGCTTGCGGTTAACTTGCTGGACCTTTTCTTCCGCCGCTTTGCGCTCGTTTATTTCGATTTCCAGAACCCTGTTTACTTCCATCAACTTTTGCTCCTGTTCAACGAGCAGCCTGTTCTTTTTATACAGGTCAATCAACACGCCCACCTTCGCTCGAAGTATTTCCGGATTGATGGGCTTGAGTATGAAGTCGATGGCTCCCAACTGGTAACCTTTGAACATATTTTCATCGCCGTAGTTGTTGGCAGTGATAAAAATAATGGGAATATGTTTTAATTTTTCCCTGTCGTAAATAAGGTTGGCTGTTTCGAAGCCGTTCAGGTTGGGCATCTTCACGTCCATCAGGATCAGGGCGAAGTCAAACTCGGTCAATAGAATTTTTAGTGCCTGTCTGCCTGAATTAGCCGTTACAAACTCGTATCCTTGCGGTTCCAGGATAACTTGGAGGGAGAGTAAATTATCTTCCCGGTCGTCTACCAATAAAATCTTCGGCTGCATGATGAATCTTATTGCTTACAAAACCATAAACGCATCAAGGAAAGTAACTGATCAATTTTCACAGGCTTGGTGATATAGGCAGAGGCTCCGGCCTCTATGCATTTCTGACGGTCTTTTTTCATCGCTTTGGCTGTCACGGCGATAATGGGAAGTGTACTGTCCTTACGGTCAAGCCTGATTTGTTGTATGGTCTCATACCCGTCAAATTCCGGCATCATGATATCCATCAACACCATTTCAATTTGAGGGTTGTCACGGAGGGTTCGGATCGCTTCTTTTCCGCTTTCGGCCGTGATGATTCTGATATTGAAGCGCTCAAACACCGTAGTCATCGCAAAAAGGTTACGCACATCGTCATCTACGATCAGTATATTCTTGTCCGTCAGAATATCCTTCTTGTTAAGAATGTTCTCAATGATCCTCCGTTTATCGGGAGCAAGGTGTTTAGGATTGACGTGCAGTTGTGAAACGGTCTCAACGAGCAGATTTTCAATGGAATTCACCCCTTTCATAATGAAGGAATTAGAATTATAGTTCACATTGTTCAACTCCGCCTTGTTGAAGTCTTTTACGGAGTATATAATCAGCGGTGCAAATTTATTTTTCGATCTGCTTACTTCGTGAATAAGTTCGGAACCCGACATATCCGGTAACATATAATCCAGTATGATGCAATCGTAATCTTCTTTGTCAATAAGTTCAAGAGCTCGCTTACAGGTTTCAGCGATGGTAATCTTAATCCTGCTATCCTGGAGCATTTTTGCAATCTGTGAAGAGTCTATTTCGTTATCTTCTACAATCAAAACGCTCTTAATTTCCTTTTGGTCGTAGGAAATAATGTCGTCAAAAAGTTCGTTGAGTAAACCATTTTCCAGCGGCTTTAACAGAAAACTGCGGGCTCCTCGCTTTAGGGCCAGGATGCGGTTCTCTTCACCTGAAATCACGTGAATCGGGATGTGGGAATAGGTAAGGTCGTTGTGGAGAAGGTGAATGACCTTCCATCCGCTCGTGACCGGCAGATTCACATCCAGCGTAATGGCCATTGGAAAGAATCGGTTAATGAAATCAAAAACCTCATCGTAGTTGGTTGCCACAATGGCCTTCAGTCCCTTTTCATGCGCTTTTTCAATCATGATCTTTCCAAAGCGCAAGTCATCCTCGATCACCAGGATAACCTTGTCACCGGTTTGGATATCGGCCCGGTCATCACCCGTCTCGTCACTCATCTCATCAGGGACGTCCGATACCCTTGTTTCTATTCCATTATTCGCTATTCGGCCGGCGCCGGATATATAATTCCGGCCTTCTTCGGTTCGCTTCTGCGGTTGAGTAAGGACCTGCGCTTTTTGTAACACCTTAAGGGATTCAATGCTCACAGTCCTTTCTAAGGGTAGGAACAGCGTAAATGTACTGCCATGGCCAACCTGGCTTTCCAGTTCAATGGCGCCTCCTAATAATTCCACCAAGCCACGACTGATGGATAGTCCTAAACCCGTCCCCCCATATTTGCGGCTAGTAGAACCCTCGGCCTGTTGAAACGCCTCAAAAATAATGAGCCGCTTTTCCTGCGGAATACCGATACCCGTATCGCCAATCGAGAACGAGACAACTTTCTTCGCGTTATCAAGGTTAGGATTGTCGGATTTCCAATTGCGATTCGCTTCCGAGATTTTAAGTGATACTTCACCTTTTTCGGTGAATTTGAATGCGTTGGAAAGAAGGTTCTTCAGGATTTGATTCAACCTCTGAATATCTGTTTCCATTGAAGCCGGCAAGCCATACCCTGTTTCAATTCTGAACTTGAGATTCCTCGCGTCTGAGACTGGCCTAAAGGTGGTCTCCACAAAAGATGTAATCTCGGAGATTCGCACCGTAGAGATGTTCGTAGAAATAAAGCCTGACTCAATTTTGGATAGATCGAGGATATCATTGATCAGTTGAACTAAGTCCTCTCCGCAGGAGTAAATTGTTTTTGCATAGCGAATCTGGCGCTCGTTGAGGTTACCTTCCCCATTTTCGTACAATTGCTGAGCCAGGATTAACAAACTATTCAATGGCGATCTCAACTCGTGCGACATGTTGGCCAAGAATTCCGACTTATACTTTGATGTCAGGGTAAGTTGTGCTGCTTTTTCTTCCAAAGACATTCTGGATTTTTCCACTTCCTTGTTAGCATTACTTAATTCAGCGGCCCGTTTCTCTTTCTCGTCATTTTGGAAGGCAAGTTCTTTATTGGCAATACTTAACTCGGCCGCTCGGTTTTCTTTCTCATCGTTTTGAAAGGCAAGCTCCTTATTCTTGGCCTCCACCTCTTCATTCTGTTTCACGAGCAGCAAAGCCTTTACCTGAAGTTCGTTGTTGGTGATTCTCAGTTCCTCCTGCTGAGTCTTCAACTCCCCTGCCTGGGATTGTGATTGTTCAAGCAATCTCTCAGTTCTTGTTAAGGCCTCGATGGTATTTAATACGATACCAATATTCTCAGTCAACTGACTTAGGAAGTCAAGGTTTGTTTCACTGAATGAATCAAGTGAAGCTAGCTCGATTACTGCCTTCACTTGGTTATCGAATAGTACCGGGAGAATAATAAGGTTGGAAGGTTTTGCGCTGCCCAGTCCGGAACTTATTTTGACATATCCCCTGGGGACATTCGTTATTAATATCCTTTCCTTTTCAAAAGCGCACTGCCCCACTAAGCCTTCTCCGACAGAAAATTCTTTTGGCACGTTCATTTCCTTGGTGTCGGCATAGGAGGAATACAGTTTCAATTTACTGCTTTGGGTAGCCTCATCGGTTTGCAAAATATAAAAGGCACCGTAGTGTGCAGTGACTACCTTGGCTAATTCAGAAAGTATCCGTTTTGTCACCGTGTTCAAATCTTTCTGACCCTGAAGCATGACCGCGAACTCCGCCAGGTTAGATTTCAGCCAGGCTTGATCATGATTTTTGAGTGTTGTCTCGCGGAGGTTGGTGATCATCTCGTTGATTGTATCATAAATCTTTCCGCTCAGACCGGCCTGGTCAATCGGCATACGGACCGTGAAATTTCCATTTTTAACCTCTGTGAGAATGTGCAACAATTCTCTCGAATTGAATGATCGATCAGGTACACCGTCAACCCCTGTCTTGATTGATTGGCTTGCAAGAGTCTTTGCTGATTTCTTTCTATCCCAACCGGAGGAAAGCGTGTGAGTTTTAGAAGATTTCACTAGAGTTTTGGTTCTCATAGCTAGCTGTTTTCAGATTGAAATTAATAAAGCTAGAATGTCCAAAGCCCGTACATAGCAGGTAAAGGACTTAAGTAATGTTTCCATTTTCAATGACGTGTGTCATGGTAACATAAAATATTGGGCCTTAAATTGCATTTGTGGAGTCACCATTATTCATAGTTAGTCTCAAGTCGATTTTACAAGATGCCAGGAATGCGCATAGTGGCCGGGAATACCCAGTTTAAACTTTATAGGTTTTAAGACGGTATACTATGAAGCCGGTTTCGACGACGCGGCGCTTATGAAGCTCATTGGTTCGACCAGCTTTGCGTGTGTTTACTACCTATGCACTTGCACTAACTCAAATTCCAGTTGATTTTCTGCTTGTAGACCCCATAAATTAATAACGATGAAAAACATAGGAGTCGTTACACAAGAGTCCATCTACGGCGTTAAAAAAACAATAAATAAGCTGCAGACGCTTATTGAATTGAATGGCACGACCATTTATATCAGGATAGATCAGCAGGCAGAGTTAAAAAAAGTTGGAATAGTCATACGGCCCCTCGAGTTCCTGCTATTTGGCAATCCAGTTGTTGGCGGGAGGTTGATGCTGGAAAATCCGGTTGTGGCATTGGATCTTCCGCTAAAGGTTATTGCGTAGGAGGATGAACAACGGAAGGTCTGGCTTGCCTATAATCACGCAAATTATATTCAAGGAAGACATGGGCTTAAACCCGACGACAATTCGCCAATAAACACTTAATTCATTATTTAATCAAACCTTTTGCCATATATGGTCAAGGTAATGGTCAAAATTTAGAAGGTTTAATTAGTTCTAATTAGAAAATGAGGAAACTGTTGCCTGCATAATTTTTTGCGCAAAAAAAGAATAAACTATATCTCACCAATCACTTGGTAAGGACCTTTCTATAAATTTCCTTTTCGCTTGCCCAGACGACCAACTTGTTGACCTGGCCGGTGGTACCCCTCTCGAAACGTAAATCTGCAGATGCATTTTCTTCTATGAAAAATAGGTCCTTT
>Ga0302221_10002301_pt1 | contig 11934 bp, 8 predicted proteins | sample II_Palsa_E2_1_FD_193517 | JGI IMG/M metagenome (GOLD analysis project Ga0302221, IMG submission 193517) | Peat permafrost microbial communities from Stordalen Mire near Abisko, Sweden - II_Palsa_E2_1 | ecosystem: Environmental > Terrestrial > Soil > Palsa > Peat permafrost | place: Sweden...
TTCCCATATCCATCATGTCGGCTACAAACGCGATGGTGCTGAAAATAAGGAAGACGCCGAGCAGAAAAATAACGCTCGATCTCCGAGGGAACTGTCTCCAGAAAGATTTGCTTTGGCTCATAGAACCTGCGGCGCGTCAGCGAGCCCTACCATAGCGAACACCGCGCAGCGCGGCAAGCCTCACGCGGTTTCGCGCGCGAGGAAGGCGTCTCTGCGCGCGTTGGCCTGCTCGGCGATGGCAATCGGGAACACGTTGAACGCGTGCGCGCCGCCCGGATAGATGGCAAGCTCCGCGCGATTGCCCGCCGCGATGTAGCGCGCGTACATGAAAAGCGTGTCGTCCAGCAGCGCGTCGCGCGTGCCCACCGAAAAAAGCGCGGGCGGCAATCCCTTCAGATCGGCGTAGAGCGGAGAGATGTCCGGGTCGCGCCAATCTTTCTGGCCGGACACATACGCCTCCGCGAATTTCTCCATGTCAATCGTGCGCAGCACCAACCGCTCCTTGTTGCCGAACCGCTTCTGGCTGGGCGTCATTGAAAAGTCGAAGGCGCCGTAGAAAAGATTCGCGGCGCGAAATCCCGTGAAGCCGTGTCGGTCGCGCATGCGCACCAGCGTGACGGCGGCGAGCGTTGCTCCGGCGGAATCCCCGCCGATGGCCAACGCGTCGGTGCCGAATTCAGCTTTCGCGTTTTTTGCCAGCCACACGGCGGTCGCTTCGCAGTCATCCGGTTGCGCGGGGTAGGGATTTTCGGGCGCCAGCCGGTAGTCCACGCTCACGCAGGCGAGGCCGGTCTTTTCGTTCACGCGCTCGAGCATGGGGTCCTGCATGTCCGCCGCGCCAAGAACCATTCCTCCGCCGTGGATTTGCAGGAACACGCCTTTCGGGTTCTGCGGCGCGATGACGCGCAGCGAAATCTTGCCGCCTTTTCCGTCGATCATGATGGTGCGCGCCCGCGCTGATTTCGCCGGCAGCGGAAACGCGCCCTCTCCGCGCGCGCGAGCGTCGCGAGTGGCCTGCGCGCCCGCCACCCACCAGTCCGGCATCGGTGTCATTAGTTTCACGATCACTTCGTTGAAGTGCCGCGTCTCTTCGGAAATCGCCTCCGGACGAAACAGCGCCGGGTCCAGCGGGGTCTCAGCTTTCGCAATCGCCTGGCTCATCGTTGTTCCTCTCGCGTCGGACACTGTACTTCTTCCTGGTGACGCATCCAACTATGAATGGCTGCAGGCCGGGTTTTCGTAGCGCCGGCGTCCCGCCGGCTCTTTTCGGTTTACAATCCGCACCGTGGTCACAGTTCGCAAGCGCAAAAGACTACCTCACTGGGAAGACGCTGTCGCGGTTTACTTCGTCACGTTTCGGCTGGTGGATTCTTTGCCCTCCGCAGTTCTTCGGGAATTCGAGTTCGAGCGCCACGATATCGTCGCGACCGCAAAAGCTAATCGCCGTGAACTTACCCTTCGCGAACGCAGCCGCCTCGTCAAATTGTTCGTTAGGAGGATCGAGACCTATTTGGACGCCGCATCCGGCTCATGCCTACTTGCAAAGCCGGATGTCGCGGCCATGTTCGTTCGGACTCTTCGGCACTTTGATGGCTCTCGCTACCGGCTGCATGCGTGGTGCGTGATGCCCAACCACGTTCACGTAGTTTTTCGGCCATTGGCAGAACATAAACTCTCGGCAATCCTTCATGCACGGAAATCGTATTCCGCAAAGGAGGCGAACCGAATTCTGCGGCGCTCCGGCGATTTTTGGCAGCGCGAGTATTACGATCATCTGATTCGGGACGAGCGAGATTTGCAGCGATGCATCCGGTACGTGCTCGATAATCCAAAGAAGGCAGGTTTGAAGAATTGGGCCTGGGTGGGCCCCGAAGTGTGAGGGCATGGACGGCGAGCGAAAAAGAGCCGGCGGGACGCCGGCGCTACGAAAAGCGGTCCGCGCATCAACCGGCGAGCGAGTCAGTCGGGGCGATTTCTATGCTATTTCTTTGTGGCTTTTATGTCCTGGCCGCCTTGGTGAAGGACCAGGCCGGTTACTTCGCCCTTGTCGTTCTTGACGAAGTCTACTTCGGCATCCACGACCTTGAGGAAAAACTTCGTCTCGGACTCCGCGAATAGCGGGAACTTTGGCTGGCCGGTGGCTTGGGTCATAAGCTGGCCGCCTTCCAGAGTCATCACCAACGCAAAGTCCGGCGCAATTTGGTAGGTGCCGGCGTAGTTCGCCAAAATCGCGGGCGCGACGATGATTTCTTTTCGCTCGCCAGCCAGCACAACAGTTTCGCCGTGCGCCACGGCCGCCAGTTTGTGCGCGATTCCCCCGGGAGCGTCGCCATTCAGATTGCCAAGCACGACGACGATCAGTTTGTCGTCCGGATAATAGGCGAGATGAGTGTTGAAGCCCTCGATTCCGCCTCCGTGCTCGATCACCTTGTGGCCGCTTGCCGAGGAAACGGAAAGCCCGAATGCGTAATTCTGCTTGAACGGCGTGGTCATTTTTTCCAGCGAAGCAGCCGAGAGCACCTTGCCGCCGAACAGCCCTTGTTCCCAGCGCGCCAAATCTTCCACCGTGGAATACAGGGAGCCCGCCGCAAACGGAATGCTCATGTGGATGTATCCGGCGTTCTCAATTCCCTCTTTGCCCGTCGAGTAGCCGGACGCGCGATGCATAATGATCGCCGTATTCGAATCGTAGCCCGAGTCTTTCATCTCCAGCGGCTTGAAGATATTTTCCTGCACGAACTGCGCGTAAGTCTGCCCGCTGATCTTTTCAATCAAGTAGCCCAGCAGGACGTAGCCGGAATTGTCGTACTTGAATTTCTCGCCCGGCTCGAATTCAAGCGGCTTGTCGCGAAATCGCGCAACGAGTTTTTCCGGCGTAGTGGCAGTGCCCTCCGTGGATTCGTAATCGGGGAATCCGGTAAAACTCGGAATTCCGGACGTGTGCGTCAGCAAATTATAGATGGTCACTTTGTCCCAGGCAGCCGGCGCGTCCGCCATGTACTTCTTCACCGGGTCGTTGATGTTCAGCTTTCCGCGCTCTTCGAGCAGTAGGATGGAAGCCGCGGTGAATTGTTTGGTGATCGAGCCTAGCCGGAATTTCGTGGTAGGCGAGTTCGGAATGTCCCACTCCAGATCCGCGGAGCCGTATCCTTTTTCCAGCAGCACGGCCTTGTCTCGCACCACCAGCACCGAGCCCATGAATGTTTTATTCGTCACGTAGGACTGCACCACTTGCTCCATGCGCGCGGGATTGTCCTGCGCGAAACAGACGCTCGCAAGCACAACCGAAGCAGTCGCCAGCCACAGCGCCAGCGCAATCCGTCGAATTTTCATTCTTTTTCTCCTGAGAATCCCAATCGAATGGCTGTCCCTTGCGGTCAGGCTCACTTCTTCAGCTCCGCGGGCCAATTTGTTAGCAGGGTGATGGATGCGGATTTGGCGCGGTCGGCGGTGAGCACGGCGAAGTGCTGGCCGTCCGGCGACACGTCGTACATGGGATCCGAGGAAGCCGCGTTGGGAAAATCCAACTGAAAAAGCGGCTTGATGGAATCCACGCCGAAGCTAGGCTGCGTGTGAATCTGGGCCACCATCAGGCGGTTCGCCAGCGTGACATAAAATAATTCGTTGCCCCTGAAACGCGCCAGCCACCCTCCCGTATTCGAAACCTGGGTTTTCGCGCCGGCGCCGGGAAACGGCACAACGTACACTTCCGGGCGGCCGGTTTCGTATGCGAAATAGGTGAGCCAGCGGCCATCGGCGGAAAATCTGCCTTCAAATTCACTCTCTGTCAGGCCGGCTGTTGCGGCAGGACGAAACGCCTGCCCGCCTCCTACGGGCAAACTCCAATTGGTGAACAGCCCCTGCTTGTCGCTCACATGCATCGAAATATATTTCCCGTCAGAGGTCCAGTCGATCGGAAGTGCGAACAGATCAGCGTCGTTCCTATAGAGCGTATCTTCCGGACGGCTGCCATCCAGCGGCCGCCGCCGGATCGAGGTCTTTCCGTTCTCATTGACCCAGTAGGCGATCTCTTTTCCATTCGGCGACCAAATAAAAAATGCATCATTTGGTCCGAACGTGAGGCGGGAGGGTTGTCCGCCCGCTACTGGAAATGACCAAATATCGCTCTTTCCGGTTCGCGGGTCCGCGATCGTAACGCCGACCGATTTACCGTCGGGGGAGAAGCGCGGTGACTCATAAAACGCAAGCGGCCCGGGACTGGCGATCACGTTGCCGGTGCGATCGTAGATTTTCAGCTCGGATATGCCGGAACCTTCGTGGTACGCGAGCACGCCGTTCGTCGAGACGGAAAAGAATTCCGCTTCTCCCAAAGTTCGCGGGTCGCCCGAGAGTTTCCACGTGCGGAGGTCGAAAGGCTGCGTTTCGATGTGTCCGCGCTGGACAAAGAGCAAACGCCCAAAGGAAAAGTGCGGCATTGTGCCGGCCACAACCACAACGCCCGCCTGACCCGGTTTATCAATGTCACCCACCCTTATTTCAGACGAAAAATCATGATATTGGGCCACGTACAGGAAGTGTTTTCCGTCGGGCAAGAAGAATGGTTGCCGGTGGACAAAGTCCGTGGTCTCGAACTTTGTCACTTGGGAAGCTTCTCCGCCTGTCGCTGCCACGCGATAGATAACGCCATAATGTTCTTTGCAGAACAGGATAGTGCCGTCTGCGCTCCAGGTGCCGATACCCGGTTCGGATCCCACTCCATCCACCAGCGTTTGCGAATCTCCGGCCGACGCGCCGATCTTCTTCAGCCTTCCACCGGCAAAAAAAGCGAGGTACTGGCTGTCGGGAGACCAGAACGGGTATGCGGCGTCTTCTGTTCCCGGCAAAACCGATGCTTGCTGCGAATCGAGCGGGCGCAGCCATAGTTTCGTCACACCCTTTTCGTCCACGGCGGAGAAGGCCAGCGTTTTGCCGTCCGGCGAAACAGCAACGGGCCCGACGTCCAAGCCGCCGGACGCGCGGAACGCGGTTCCCGGAGGCGGCGGGATGTAAGCCAGCACGGAAAGCGCAGGAGCGTCGGTGCGTTGCGTGCGGAAATAAATAACGCTGGCCGCGAGGAGCAAGAGAGCGGCGCCGACTAACGCAATCAACGGCCACAAATTTCGCGGCGATTCCTCGGCCGCAACCGCGGAGCTTGCCGCCGGACTCTGCGCAATTCCCTTCAACTGCAAGCGCACGTCGTGCGCGGTCTGAATGCGCTCTTCGCGATCTTTTGCCAGGCACGTTGAGACCAGATAATCCAGCGAGGCAGGCGCCACCGGACTCGTCGCGCTGATCGGTTCCGGCTCTTTTTCCAGAATCGCGCTCGCCACGCTGAGTTGGTTCTTGCCTTCAAACGCGCGCTTGCCCGTGGCCATTTCGTACAGCACCGCGCCAAACGAAAAAATGTCCGCGCGCGCATCCGCTTCCTTGCCCTCGATCTGTTCGGGCGACATGAACTGAATCGTTCCGATGATCGCGCCCGCCGTGGTCAACGGGCTCAGGGGGCTTGGCCCGCTCACCGTTTGCGCTGCGGACAAGAGCGGCGCAGTTCCCGCTCCGCTGATCGCCGCCGGTTTGGCCAAACCGAAATCCATCAGCTTGGCGCCGGCTTTCGTCAGCATGATGTTACCCGGCTTCAGGTCGCGATGAATGATTCCCGCGCGGTGCGCCACTTCCAGCGCCTCCGCGATTTCTATTCCGGTCTTCAGCAATTCGTGCAGCGGCAGCGGGCCTTTGCGCAGGCGTTCGGCTAGCGTTTCACCTTCGAGGTATTCCATCACCAGATATTCGGTGCCGTTTTGCGAGCCGACGTCGTAGAGCTGGCAGATGTGCGCGTGGTTCAGCGCAGAGACACTGCGCGCCTCGCGCTCGAAGCGTTGTTTCAGTTCCGGGGAAGCAGAAAGATGTGAAGCCAGGACTTTGATTGCGACCGTGCGGTCCAGCCGCGTGTCTTTTGCGCGATAGACTTCGCCCATCCCGCCCGCGCCGAGCGGCGCGAGAATCTCGTAAGGCCCGAGCTTGGTGCCGCTGGAAAGCGCCATTGTGTGACGGCATTATACAGATTCAGCAGCTTTTTCCTATAATCCGAGCTTCAATCGAGCGGTGAAGCGAAACGTAGAGCGAGTCAACTCAAGCCTTGGCCGGGTTCACTTCCGAAATCCGTTCGCGGCGTTGCTTGTCTCTCGGTTGCCGTTCTGTTGGCTGAGGAGCTGTGGCGTACTCTTTGAGCTTGCGGTAGAGCGTTGTTTTGCCAATCCTTAAAAGGTGCGCGGCCGCGATCTTATTTCCTCCGGCTTCTTGCAGCGCTTGCAAAACCGCGCGACGCACGACTTCCGCCAGAGGGACGAATTCATCGCCATCCTGCAGGCTCCCAGCGCACGCGCAATCGGGGACTGCGGTCAAGTCATCTGCTGTTAGAACAGGATAATCGCTTAGCGCCACCGCACATTCAATGGCGTTTTCTAGTTCACGGATGTTTCCAGGCCAATCGTAAGCCATCAACCGCCGCAGTGCGTCTTCCGAGATTGCGCGGACTGGCGGTAGCACGTCGGAAAATTTCTCCAGGAAATGGGCAGCCAACAGGGGAATGTCGCCCTTGCGCTCACGCATCGTCGGTACCCGAATTTGTACGACGTTTAATCGGAAATAGAGGTCCTGGCGAAAAGTCCCTGCCCGAACTCCCGCTTCAAGATCTCGATTTGTAGCCGCGATGATTCGTGAGTTAATCGGGATTCGTTCCGTGGACCCCAAAGGCCTTATTTCTTTTTCTTGCAGTGCGCGTAGCAACTTGGCCTGCAAGCACATCGGTAGCTCGCCAATCTCGTCCAGAAAGATCGTCCCTTGGTTAGCGGCTTGGAGAAGGCCTCTTTTCGAGTAATCTGCACCTGTGAAGGCTCCTTTGACGTGCCCAAATAACTCAGACTCGACTAGTGTGGGACTCAAAGCCGAACAATCGACGGGCACCAGCGGCTGCTCGCAACGCGATCCCTTGAAGTGAATGGCTCGCGCTACCAGTTCTTTTCCGGTTCCGCTCTCTCCCGTAATTAGGACCGAGGAAGTGCTCTGACTAACTTTTGTTATCAGCTCATAGAGACGACGCATCGGAGACGACTGACCGATCAGCCCGGCAAAGCCGGGTCCACTGGGCAACGCTGCGCGGGAGAGGTTCGCGTGGTCTTCCATTCTTTCTAGCGTTTCTACCTCCTGTGAGTACTGTATTTGCTAGAACAGCCTATGTCACTTCAATACCGCTGAATGCCTACCTTGATTCACTTGAAACGATATGAGCTCCCGAATTACGTGTACGTAGGTTTACGTAGGTAAAATTAGTTTAATAACTGTTATCAAAGGTTGCTATAGTGCGGCCGGACCGGAAGAGCTTCCCCCCTGGGTCTTGGTTGTGGTTACCGGCCGCCGTGCACTCTCGTGCGCCATCTAAGGAGCGCGACTTGACACGGACCGCGGTTGCTATTCTAGGTTTCAACGACGATCGCCTTGCCTTCCTCACCGTTTTCATCTCCATTTGGGCTTTTAACATTCCCCTCGATCTCGCGGTCTGCTTAACCGCTGGGAGAGGAGGCCTTTGAATCTCGCATGACCTACCCTAAAAGAGCGCGAGATGAGCTTGGAGTGGGGACCGCGGAGCCAACTGCCGAGCCGGTTCGGGTCAATGAGGAACTAAGACTTGAGAATACCGAGGGCAAGCGAACGGAGAACGCGCTTAGCCTTTTCAGAACTCTGATCGACCAATCCAACGACGGGGTTGAAGTGATTGACCCGGACACGCTTCGGTTTCTCGACATGAATCAGAAGGGCTGCGCCGATCTTGGCTACACTCGCGAAGAAATTCTGTCTCTCAATCTTCGCGACATTGATCCAACCATGGATCACAACGAGTGCATCAGAGCCACAACGCAGTTGAAGGAATCTGGAACCCTTGTAAAGAAAGGCGTTCATCTCAGGAAGGATGGATCGACGTTTCCCGTCGAGGTCAGTACTAAGCTCATCCGACTGGAGGGGAGAGAGTTCGTTGTTGCGATGGTTCGCGACATTACCGAGCGCGAGCGAGTTGAAGAAAGACTCCGGGAATACGAAAAAGTAGTGGAAGGCGTGGAGGAAATGATCGCCGTCGTTGACCGCAATTACCACTTCCTTCTCGCGAATCGCGCGTACGCACAATTGCGGGGTCTCGAGAGCGAACAATTATTGGGGCGTCTGATTCCCGAAGTAATAAACAAGGATTTTTTCGAGCGGGTCGTCAAAGAGAAGCTCGATGAATGTTTCCAGGGAAAAATCGTCAAGTACGAATTGAGGCAAAGCTTTCCCGAGATCGGCCAAAGGGACTTACTCGTGTCGTACTTCCCCATCCAGGGTACTGGGGGTGTCGATCGAGCCGTTTGCGTTTTCCGGGACATCACGGAGCGCAAGCGAGTTGAGGAAAGACTCCGAGAATACGAAAAAGCAGTGGAAGGCGTGGAAGAACTGATCGTTGTTGTCGACCGCAATTACCGATATCTTCTTGCAAATCGCGCCTACGTACAAATTCGGAATCTCAAGCAGGAACAGGTTGTGGGACGTCTCGTTCCGGAAGTGGTGAACAAGGATTTTTTTGAGCGGTTTGTCAAAGAGAAGCTCGACGCATCCTTCCGGGGAAAAATCGTCAGGTTCGAGTTGCGATACAGCTATCCCGAAATCGGCGAAAGGGACCTATTCGTGTCGTATTTTCCAATCCACGGTATCGATGGTGTCGATCGAGTGGTTTGCATTACCCGGGACATCACCGACCAGAAGAGAGTTGAAGAGGAGTTCAAACGCCTTAGCGGCCAGCTTCTGCTCTCGCAGGACGAGGAGCGCCGGAGGATCGCCCGCGATTTGCACGATGCGACGGGACAAGACCTGGTCGCGTTGGCCACGATGCTTGGGCGACTCCGTGCTTTCCTTCCTTCCAAAGATCGGAAATCACGAAGGTTTCTTTCCGAGTGCAAGACATTGGCAAACGAGTGCATTCGCGAAGTCCGCACTCTTTCGTACGTTTTGCACCCGCCCGTGTTGGACCAAGAGGGATTAGAGGACGCGATTCGCGACTATGCGCTCGGCTTCGCCATACGAAGTGGAATCCAGGTGGAACTGGAGCTGTCACCGCGCCTCGAAAGGTTGTCGCGAGAAGTGGAGTTGTCTTTATTTCGGGTCGTGCAAGAGAGCCTCACCAACGTCCAGCGCCATTCGGGAAGTCGGCAAGCCAGGATACGAATTCAATGCGACTCGGACCTCACACTGGAAATCAGCGACGACGGCCCGGAAGCCTCGGCCTGTGTGCCGAGAGGAAATGAGAAGCCCAGGTTCAAATTTGGTGTTGGTATCCTTAGTATGCGCGAGCGAGTCAACCTAATTGGAGGCCGGCTTGATATTGACTCCACTAACAAGGGCACGACGATACGCGTGAGGATTCCTCTCCAAGGAAGCGCACGTGAAAAAACTTCGCATTCTGGTTGCTGACGATCACGGATTGGTGCGCTGTGGCGCAACAGCGGTACTTCAGACCCAACGCGGCTGGAAAGTGGTGGGCGAAGCGGCAAATGGACTTGAGGCAGTACAAAAGGCAATAGAACTGCAACCGGATGTGGCCCTACTCGATATCAGTATGCCCGGACTCGATGGAATCGAGGCAGCCCGCCAAATCCACGGAGTGGTTCCAGATACCAAACTCCTTGTGGTTTCGATGCACGAGTCAGATCAGATGGTGCGCCGGGCATTGGATGCGGGAGTTCTCGGGTACCTGTTGAAATCCGATTTTACGGACTCTCTCACGAAGGCCGTGAAAGCTGTTGCCGAGGGCAAGCGTTTCTTGACGCCAAGAGTATCGGAAATAGTGCTCGATGGATTCCTCAAAACAAGTAGCCAGTATCAGCAATGGGATCGGCCGGACACCCGAACAACTCCTCGCGAGATCGAAATCATCCGCCTTCTGGCTGGGGGCAAGGCAAACAAGGAAATCGCTACGCTGCTGGGAATCACTGTCAGGACGGTTGAAACGCACCGAGCTAAGATCATGCTCAAGCTCGGCATCCATTCCCTAGCCGATCTCATTCACTATGCCCTACGGAACGAACTAATTTCAGCAAAAGGTGCCTGGTAAAGTCCTGATTTCATCGCCCGCGCAAGTATTGGCCACCAGCTTCTGTCCGAATCTCTTAACGAATGCCGACCTGGCCTCGGACGCTGTCGATCAGCTTCTTGGAATCGTAGCCGACGCCCGCCTTAAACACCGTCTCCACGTTCTCGATATCGGCAATGTTAGTGGACGGATCGCCTTTGATTAAAACGAGGTCGGCCTGTTTGCCCGGCGCGAGCGTACCGATGCGGTCTCGCTGGCCGAGATATGTCGCGCCGTTCTCCGTGCCGATCTGGATCGCTTGCACGGGCGTGAATCCCGCTTCGACCAGCAGTTCGATTTCGCGTTGATCGCCGAATCCCGGCAGCACGCCGCCATTTCCAGTCGGATCGGGTCCGGCAAGCAGCAAGCCTCCCGCTTTGGCGAAGGCCACTTCAAAATCCATTTCCTTGCGCATCAGCGAAGTCATCGGCGAATCCAAAGACGCCATTCCGCGCGCGGTCAGGTAGCTTTGCGCCGATTCTGCGGACATGGCATCCAGCACGCGCCTCTGCAATTTCGGCCGCCCCGGAACGCTGGCCTCAAACACCGGCAGGGTGGAAGTGACCGCCACGTGATGCGAAACGAGATTTTGAATCAGAGCCTGCACCGCCGCTCCATTCACGTCCTGTTTTGCCCAAGCCGCGGCTCCTCCCTGCACGCACACGTCGGGCTTTTTGTCCGCCACGAATTCGGTGTCCGAAAACACCGGCCCGTGTTCGAGGTCATCGATTCCCAGCGCGATCGCTTCCGGCCAGGTGACCGAACAAAGATGCCCGGTCAATTTCAGCTTGCGCGCGTGCGCCTCCTGGATGGCCGCGCTCAATTCTTCGCTGGTGATGTTCATGTACGCTTTGAACGAAGTCATGCCTTCCGTGGTCCAGTAGTCCACCATGCGCTTGGCGTCGTCCGCGCCGGTCAGTTCATGCATCTGGGCGAAAATTGTCGGCGCGCCTTCAAGATACGGCGCGGTGGCATCGATGGTCGGCCCCGGCATCAGGCCTGCGTCGATGCGGCTCTTCACTTTCAAATCCGTATACGGCTCCAGGCTTCCGGTCGTGCGCATGGTGGTTACGCCGGCGGCTAGATAAAGTCGCGGCGCGGTGTACGGAATCTCCGCAATGAACAGTCCCGGCTGGCCAATTCTTCCGCCGGCGTATTGCACCGAGATCGAGTCCGTATAGTAGAGATGGTTGTGCATCCCCACGAGTCCCGGAATCACGGTGTAGCCCGTGCGGTCCATTTGTTGCGCGCCCTGCGGGGCTTGCACCGACGCGGACGGCCCGATGGACTTTATCTTGCCGTTCGCGATCACCACGGCCTGGTCTTCCTTCGCCGCCGCGCCCGTTCCATCAATCACGCGCACGTGATTCAGCACGAACACCGGCGCGTCCACGCTGACGACCTCCGCCACATCCGGCGCCATCGGCGTTTGCGCCGTCGCGACGGTAGCAACCAGCAACGTGCCAATCAGAAGTACGAAACGCATCCGTTCACCTCGCAAGATTTGCCATCGAATATCAGTAAGGAGCCGCATTCTACCTCATCATTTCCACAACGCGGAACGGGATTACGGCTTAGCAATCGCGCCCCTATTTATTGGCCCAAGGCGGCACGACGCCGGTCATCCGTGCGTACGCGATCAGTTGTCCCATGTGTTCGTTCGCGTGAACGATGATGCGGAGATACATGCCGTCCACAGTCGCATCCTGGCCCTCGATTTTCACTTTGCGCTCTAGATCCTTGGGCGTTTCCGCTGCGTGAGCCGTTTTCACCGCTTCCAG
>Ga0302221_10002302_pt1 | contig 11931 bp, 13 predicted proteins | sample II_Palsa_E2_1_FD_193517 | JGI IMG/M metagenome (GOLD analysis project Ga0302221, IMG submission 193517) | Peat permafrost microbial communities from Stordalen Mire near Abisko, Sweden - II_Palsa_E2_1 | ecosystem: Environmental > Terrestrial > Soil > Palsa > Peat permafrost | place: Sweden...
AAAAATAATAAATTATTATAAAAATATAAAAAAAATATTATAATAAAAATTATATTATTAAAGAATTTAAGATTAAAGATAAAATAATATTATAAATTAAAAATATTTAATAACTTAAATTTAATATTAAGTTTATAAATTAATATTTAAAATTTTTTAATATAATAAAAATTATAAAAATATATAAATAAATATATTATTTAAAATTATTATTTTTATATAAAATTTATAATATATTTTATATATTTTTTTTAAAGTTATAATATTTCCGGATAAATATAATTATAAAATCTAAAATAATAAAAATTAATAAAAATAAAAAATTTAAAATAAAATTTATAATTATTTATTAAAAAAAAAAATTTTTTTTTATTAAAAAAAATACTTTTCGGTAAAGAATATATAAAAACTAATAAGAAATTTAAAGAATATATTAAATAAATTATAAATATATATAAATCTAAAATTTATTATAATTTTTATAATAAAATAAAAATATAAAAATAATATTTAAATTAATTAATTTATATAAAAATATAATATAATTTAAAGATTTAATATAAAAAAAATTAATTATTAAATAAAATAATTATTATAATTATTATTTTTAATATTAAAATTATTATAATTATTAATATTAAAATTATTATAATTATTAATATTAAAATTATTTTAATTATTATAAATTAAATTAATATTATTAAAAAAATTATTATTATTATTTAAAATATTTTAATCTAAATTAGTTAAAGTAAAAGATTTAAAATCCGGAATATTATTAATGCTAGAATAAAGACAAGAGGGATTAAAAGCCGGGCTATCGTTATTATTAAATTTATTTTCTTAAGAATTATTATAATAATAACCGGAAAGAGGAAATAAAGTAAATAAATTAATAAAGACTTTAAAGTCATGATTCTTTATTAATATATCGAATATAAAATATTTTTTAAAAAGAATATTCTTTAAAAAAATAATCTTTAAATTATTAAAAATAATTAAAGAATTAAGAATAAATTAATTAAAAGTCGGATTACTTTAAAATAAAACTAATAATATTATTTTTATTATTATTAATAATATTATTAATATTATTATAAATAATAAATAATAAATTATTTTATAAAGAATTAATTAATATAAATATAATAAAAAATAAAATAAATTTATTTAATAATAAAAAATATTTAAAATATTATTTATAATAAACTAAATTCCGGATAAATTAATAAATATTATTTAAATTATATTTTTTATAATCTTTAATATATAAGAGTCTTAAATAAAGATTTTTATAAAAATAATAAAATCTTATTATTTTTAATTTAAAGAATCTTAAACTTAAATATATTAATTATCGAAAGTTTTAATAAATATATTTATAATAATAAATAAATAATTTAAGTATAAAATAATTTTTTAAAGAATTTTATAATAAATTAATAAAAGAAATAAAACAAGAATAAATAATTTATAATATAATAATATTTATATAATATATAATATTAATTATAAATATTATATAAAAAATTAATAATATATTATAAATCGGGATTTTTATTTAAGTTTTTTAAATATTAAAAATAATAAAGATAATATAAAATAAATAAAGAATTAGCAAAGTGATTAATGATATTTTGACATTAAGAAAGAGATATATTAAATAATAAATAAAAAAAAAAAAATTTAAAAATAATTATATAATTTAAAAAAAAAAAAAAAAAAAAAAATATAAAAAATTTATTTAAGAAAAAAAAAACTTATAAAAAAAAGAATATTTATATAATATTAAAGAATAATAAATAATTATAATTATAATATTTTAAAATAAAGACGATATTTTAATTTTTAATAAAAGGATTTATAAATAAATAAGAAAATAAAATTAATAATATAATTTATAAAAGAAATATTAAAGTAATATTTTATAATATATTAATATATAATTCATGAATTAATTAAAAAATTAAATTAATAAATAATAATAATATTATTAATAATAATAATATAAAAAATTATTATTAATAAGATTATAAAATATATTAAACTAGAAATTTTAATTAATAAGTCCGAGTAAATTATAAATTTTATAAAATAATAATAAATTTATAATATTATATATTTATAATAAATTATTTTAAAGATTAAATAATATAAGATTTTTAAATAATATAAAAGAGTTATAAAAAAAAGTTTAACGACACGACGTCGAGAGTATATTAATATAAAAGATTATTAATCTTAAAGAATCTTTTAAAGATAAGAGTTTAAGAAAAGAAATAATATAAAGAGTATATAATCTATAAGTCAAGATCACGAATCAAGATATTAGATTAAAGCTTAAAGAATAAAGTACAAGAATATAAGTTATAAGTTATTATTATATAATTTATAAGTATAAAGTATATACTTAATATAAATTATAAAGGATTATTAATTAGTTTTTTAATTATTTTAAATTAAGAACTTGAGTTTAAATACTTATATATTATTTTATTAATAATATTTTTTATAAATAATAAAATTAAGTATAAATATAATAATTTATATTATAAGCGAGTATATTAAATCTTAAAGTAAAAATATATAATAATTATATTTTTTTTTAAATAATATAATTTTTATTAAATATTTTTAAAATTTAAAATTATATATTTTTTTATAATTTTTTTTTTTTTTAAATATTTCGAATTTTTTAAAAAAAAAACTTTAATAATTATAATTAAATAAAAAAAATTAAATAAAAGAAATTAAATAAAAGAAATTAAATAAAAAAAAATTAAATAAAAAAAATTAAATAAAAAAAATTAAATAAAAAAAATTAAATAAAATAATAATTAATAATATAATTAATTATAATCTTTTTTTTATAGCTAAGTAATTTTTATAAAAAAAAATAATTAAAGAAATTAATATATTAATAATAACTTTATAGACTTATTAAGAATTTTTTTATAATTTTAAAACTATAAATTTGTCTTGCTACGGGGTGCGTCTCGTAACACAGGGACAGACATTACTGCAAACTTTGACCGCTCCTCCACAGTAAAAAGGCGCCTTAACCACCCATATGCCGGACCAAAATTGGCAACTCTGACAAGACCGTTTTCTCCTCTTTTGTCACAAAAGTTCATCTGAAAATTCCAGATATGAAGCATAATCTGTCTCTATCTCGGTGGACGAGGAGGAAGGGGTAGATGTGGAGATCAAGAGTGATACTTTCTTACTATTTTGGCAAAAGGAGAGCGAGGGATTTCGAGCTTTTGGTATGCTTTGGAGAGAATATTTTGGGTGCATCTAGCAATGATTTAGGACCATTTGTGTTTCCCTCTATATTCCATGACTGATTGTTAGGCATATCCCAAGCTCCGAAACCCATTCCAACTCCAACCATGTTTTCGAATCTCTTAACGCCTGTCACAATGCTTCGTGTCCATCTATCGTAATTTCGTCCAAGTCTTTCTGCGTCATATTTCTCTTTGTTCATCCCCATCATCATCATCTTCCTCGTCACTATCATAAGGCACAAGGCCCTGTCCTCCACTTCGCCACCACTCTTCTTCCTTCTCCCTCCTCGTTCTCTTCCTATCTTCCTTTTTTTCTTCATTACCACTTCCCCCTTTTCTCTCAACCTCCCAATTCCAATTCATCACCCACCCAGGAGGCAAAGGTTTCTCAACCATAAATCTCACTCCCTTCGCCCCTTCGCTTCGCCTCCCATTTGCAGCATGTTGGAATGGACTTGAATACGGATGTGCATTGACAGTACAGAAATCAAATTTCTCATCAGAGCAAGAATTTGACGAGGCGTTCGATGAATTGGATGAGAAGGAGGTGGATTTGCTGTGTTGGGAGCGATATCTTTGGTCGTAGGTGACCTTTTCGTCGTAGGGATCAATGTTTCCCATGTTCGCGATCTGGAAATCAAAAAGAATCTTAAATAGATCCAGAGCTCCGATATACTAAGTAGTTGTACAGAACTTGAAGAGATAGTTCCTACAGAGGCAGACGCGAGGCTATGTAGTGAGCGGATTGGAACATGGCGACAGCGACCTTCTAACCCATATCTAGTTGGGGGTACGAGACAGAGGATTGCTGACTGCGAAAGTAACAGAGGAACGAAAATAGAAGCATAAACAGTAATGTCGCTGCGGCGAGGCAGATGGGATTATCGCGGTTGTCGGGTTGGCGGCGCTGACAGCACAGCCTAGCATGTGGGGCAGTGGCTGAGATGACTCTCGCTGACTTAGTTCTTGACCTTTGACAGGTGCGACGTGATTCTTACTTTTCAATACGGGGAGATGATAAGGCCTAGTGTTTCTCGTGTTCTTCATTTCAGATCTTGGCTGGCGTTGCGATTTTCTGCTTTTGGGGAGGTTCAGGCCGCGGGGTTTGTTTGAGTCAAGTGCTTCTAATCCACCATCTTGCCTGACAGGATTGTTTCAGAAGTATCCCTCTATCCGTTAATTCCTTAGCCTTGTCAAGTGATAGACTTTGAAGATAGGATCGCGGTAGGAACGGTACCTTGGTTATATTTTATGCTGTTAATATAATGCGAAACAGTGAGATGACCAGTCTGCAACGCAGATCCTCTATTTCTCTCCCGTTCTCCTTCTATTTGGCCTTTCCAATCCAAATAAATGGCTATAGTCAGCCGCACAGGATATCTGTAAAGTACTCATATCATCTGTGGTCCCTGTATATGGCATCGTGATTGACAGAGCTGAGGAAAAGCGTTCATGTCTGACTGAGCGAACACGGAAGCTGGAAACTTGTCATATTTAGCACCGGCAGACGAGAAAATTACTCTGCAATTGACATTGTCATGAGAAAATGTCTCAGGCAAAGTAGAGCAAGCCATTGAACGGTCAAACATCACGTTCGCCATCTTGCTTGTACGAAAGCAGCGGGCAATGAAATCCGTCCGGCTCGCTAATGGAGACTTGAGCAGTCTAGGGTCGCGCGGTTACAAACGTTTCGCAACTTGCCCCTTAATTCAAATACTATAAAAATCTAAAAATAGACTAACATGCTATTTTTCTACTATAACAGTCTCGTAGAAGTTTTAGGCGCGCGCTAGTTTTTGGTTCGAGATTCCGCACGAGGCAGTTTTACAGTTCCGCGCGTATACTGTAACAAATGGACGATTTCTAACCCCTGCCGCCTTCGTAGTTGATGTCTTTCGCTGGAATCTCAGAGGGCATGCTCGAAAACACGGAACTGTCTCCGTTGATTTCCAACTAAAATAAAGAAAGCAGTCGAGTTGTGAATAACTCTAAAAGGTGGGATAAGTTCTCCACGATCACGTGATGCATCCATCCCCTTTCAACCATTACGCCACTGACGTGCCGTGGCACTTACTCGTTGCCATCTGCATTATTCCTTTCCTCTCATCCCCATTGAGTAGCCCACCCAAAAATATCTCAACATTCAAATCCCAGATCCGTGGCTCCACCTTCCCCAGAACCCTCTAGCGGGACTCTCCCCTCATCCGAGGCACTACTCCTCGCGGCATCCGGAACTCCATTAAACCCGAGCAAAAAAACCTCACCCCTCCAACTACATGATTTTATAATCATTCCTCCTCCAATTGCTTCACATTCTGACCCCTTTATCTGTTTACTCATCATATATTCCATCTTGTCAATTGCGTTAAACAGATTTAAAACCTTCGAGATGGGATCTTGCCTCACACGTCTCAAAAAGGAGATGGCAGCGCCACCTCAAAACACCGGGAACTGGAATTCCCTGAATCCTCAACGGCCAGAGCCATATGTCCCCACCAATACCCAACGCGTGCAGAGAGTTCGAGTATCGGGCGCGAATGGAGCACAGTTGGGGAGGGTGGAGACAGAGAGCGGGATCCCGGGATTAACATACGATCAGGCTGGACGGCCTGTGTAAGTTTTTGAAGAGTCACTTAGGTTTTGGGAATCAAGCTGATGATCGTCGTCTAGGTGGCGGGAGGAGAACGCAGTGAAGGCTAAGACGGAGCATAGGGAGAATCGATGGTGAAAATTTTGCAATAGTGGAGATGGATAGTGGAGACTTGTCGGGACGGTAGTGCCAAGCGGGGAAGAAAGCGAATGGATATGGGGACAATGCAAACCCACTTCGCGGCCAGCGTGGGATCTGAAGAAGATTTGGGGAATGTATATGAAGGTGGAGCAGGAGCATAGTTTTGAAAGCATGGGAATGGATTGGTTTTGGAGTTTTGGATGATAGACGGAATAGAAATCTGCTTTCAAGATTGGCTGGAAAGACTATACACGTCTGGTCAACACTAAATATGAAAAGAATATTCTGAAATCTCTGAACGTACAACATTGGTGATCTTTCTTTGACGTTGCCCAGAATCAAATTTTTGAAGCGCCCACGAATGAGCGGGTACGTGGGGTGATATTTGATTGCCTTGGGTATAGTATGTACAAATCTTTAAGCGCTGCTCGGCAGATAGAAGAAAAATGTTCGACACACAATCAATCTCTGTGAGAGAAAATTAAAAAGGATGAACCCAAAAATTTCCCCTGTCTCCATGCTCCAAATGGAGTTGACCAGGTGAAGAGAATCTATTGTCCCGACATCTAAGTGCCAAGATTTCTATGTACAGTCCTATCATATGTTCCATTAATCATCAGATTAAATAGTAGTTTTTTATACATTGTAAGGTATCCAGCCTGCTCAATGTACTGGCTCAGCCTGATGAATTAATGCTTTTCGTTACATTCTCTTCAAGAGAATTCATTTTGTCGTTTCCAGCCCCAGTCTGTTGTCCTAGCCTAGGCCGGGTATGTTTGTTCGTTCATTTAGTCGTTTAATAGCCTCGTAGAAGTGGAAAGGGTGCTGGATAATTGGGAATTCACCCATCTCGTTTCGTCTCGGTTGCATGGGTGGTGTTCAGGCCGGCAACAGAGGTTGATTTGTTCGGTCTTCCTAGGAGCCAGGAAACCTCTTCGTCATATATTGTGCCGAAGAAGCCCTTGATGCAACTGAAGAACGCCCGGACACCCGCCCATACAACCAACCCCATCAACTCTCATCTTTCTCCTTTTCCTTGCCTTTATCCTTTTCTTTGTCATCATCTTCATTCCCTTCCCCACTGCCATCATTCCGACAACCCCTAGCAACCATCTTCTCAAACTCTTCTTCCTCTTCACTATCACTTTCCCTCTCTCCCTCGGGAAATACTCCAGAGCTAGCTCTCGTCGAATGCAGAATGGGCGTCCTGCTCGCCATTCCTTTTGTAGTCCCCATCTCGCTCCTCTCCCTCGACCCGCCTCCCCCATCCTCATAACCCGAAACATCACTCCCCTCCGTCTCTCCACTCACCCTTTCTTCCGCACTCCCCCTTCCAATCCCCGCAACACCAGGCAATTTTAGCCTCCCAGCAGTAACCGCCATAGCACTTCGACTCTGTCGTTGAGCCTGTTCTTGAACTGCAGCTTGGTACATCGGCACCCGCTGCAAAGTCGGTTGATTCCTCCTCAGCGGTGGCTGAGACACATTCAGTGGTGGAGTGATAGGAGACGGACTCCTATTGTCCCTTCCCTCCGCTGTCCTCGACCGTCCGGAACTCGCCGGGGTATTAGGCATGATATTTATACTCGGCAGCCCCGTATCAAAACGTGGTATTCGAGTTGTTGGTTCCCGTGCGGGAGCATTGATAGGCGCTGAGAAAGATCTCGAGGGTCGAGTCAGGGGATGCGAGTTCAGTGCATCCGAAGTTCGCGCCTGAGCTTCTCGTACAGCTCGGTTATAGAAATCTGCTGTTCCGCCGCGAGGACCCATAGAGAGGCTTGTTTCCTGCATGCTTTGCCGCAGTGGTCTATCGGTTGTTATTATCGGAAAGGGCGCCGGTCGGGGAGCGAGTGAGGTAAAGGGAGGTGATTCGTCATCCGTGCCTTTCACTGCTTTTCGGCGGCGGAGGTAGAGGAAGAAGAGGATTGCAATTAGGACAAGAAGGAGGAAGGTGAGAATGCCGAAAATGAGACAAACGATTATGTTCGTTCTTGTAAGGGAGGCGTTCGAGGTGAGGAGGGAGGAGGCCTGGGTGAGGCCTGCAGTTGCTGCCGGGTTTGGAAGCGCTGTTATGGAGAAAATAGTTTCAGTCGTTGTGGAAACGATGTTTGTGTTTGTGGATAAAGTGGTTATTGTAGTTATAGACGTCCCAGTGCTGGCGACTAAAGTAATGATGGTAGTTTCTTGAATCGCAGGAACGATAGTGAGAGTTGTGGTAACAGTTGGAGCCGGCGGGGAACCGAAAAAAGAGGAAGGAAGCGGCACTCCGAAGGGGATTGAGGAAAAGGGAGGGAATCCAAATTGCGTCCCCGATGGTGTCACCGATGGTGTCACCGTTGTACTTCCCCCTCCATTGCTGAAGCTCGTCGGGACTGACATGCAAGTTTTTTGTTCTAGTAGACCCAGTTTATCTCCCAGCAGCGTCGTCCAACCAGCTGTAGTAACTTGAGTTGAATTGTAGATGGCATGTGGTACTCGTCGATTGTAAATGAATGTTGTGATCCTGCACCAAAAGAATGTAAGTGTGTTCTCCCAAGCCCCCGATTAAATTAATTTTGTGTCCAGCATTGAAAGAGTGCAAGTGACGATCTAGTTCGGCATATCGTCAGTCAGGTCTTTGGTCGAGGAACTAAGCATGAGCTGACCAGGGCATCAAGAACAAACAGTTCCCCGATATTCAATGAGGATAATCTCAAAGACTCGGGCACATGGTGGCAAGAAACCCAAAAGAAAGAACGATCAAGCCTCAGGGAATGCGGGGATAAATGGAAGAAGTATGGAAGGACATGATTAGCGCTTGCATTTCAAAACAGTGCCAGGAAGATCAAAAGAAATGAGTCTTGACTGAAGAGCAGGTGGGCAATATCGCATTACCTAGCAATGAAAGATCAGACGACATCGGGGTTTCTTTCCGCCCAACCAGCCAGTACCAGGAAATTCGAGCAGGGTACGGCAGTGAACCTTGCCGTTGCCGTTACCCAAAGAGAAAAGGTGAAGCTCAATTGTGTGGCGTCTTACAGCTCCCTGGCTCTTGCAGAAGCTACCCTGCCATACATCCCCACTGATCAGCTGTATCCTATTGACACTCGGTCCCAATCCCCATAAGAAGCCCTCCCCGCACCTCGAGCCGCGCAGCTCTGAAACCCAGTGGAGCTTTATCTGTGCGTTGTGGTCCAGTTTGCTTGTGCACGTGATCTCGCTTCCGACACTTGGGGGGATCGACATCAGGGGTGTTCGCCCCTGAGACGAGATGCACGGTCTGATATGATGTCCGGAACGTTGCGTGCCGCGAGACTGAGGATAGATGGGACGGAAGCTTATCGGCTTCTCACCACGAGCGCATGGCAAGGAGCGCCAATCGAAATTGGTTCTTGCCCGATCCAGTTGGATTGAGTCCGATTGCATGCCCATGTATCAAAAGCATTCAGGTGGATCTGGGACCTCATGCATGCCGTCAACTTTGGGGACGCTCATCGACCTACAACCCCTCGCATTCCTTCCTAAAAGATTGTCTACCTCTATCGATGATACATTTGCCGCTTTTGTTCCTTGTAGGTTGGCACAGATCATCCACATCGCCGTGGACCCCCGCAGACTCGAGGAGATTCTCAGAGATATGAAATAAAAACAGCATCAAAACCACCTTCTTCCGGCTAGCTCAAAAGCAGGCACTAGCAATTCTTTCTAGAGAGGAGGACTGTATGGCCAGTAGATCAGTGCCGTTGGCGGTCAGACTCCCTATCCAGTCTCCATATTGGAGAGATGGGACGAACCGGAGAACCGAGGCTCTTCTCGAGGTCTGATACACCATCATGCCGGTTGACCAGTTCCACTCAGATTGCTAGTCAACAGGTACAATGCTTAAAACAACGTACTTATACCCTCAAACAAGTTACTTCATAATTCTATTCCGGCCCGACTTGGGGCTCGCAAGCAAGATCAAAGATCAACGAATGCATTACTTAATCTCTCAGTTGGAGCGAAAAAAAAAACGTGATATTTTTGGCACAAGACAACTCCCTTCCCATGACTTATAACTCTCTACCAACACCACACGAAATAAACGTTGCTCGTTGAAGCTAGAGAGCTTTATACGCACTACAAATTGCACTCCTTGAAAACTTCCTCAAGTCGCGACAGCGTTCTGTCATCTGATTTCCAATCCGATATGAATACTATGCTCGTGTCCGAGATCCAGACGTTTTTCGCTCGACTAAGAGCATGTTGGCTAGCAATACGCAATTTCCAGAAAAATACATAGTGAGCAGACGGCTTATCAGACACGAGAAATGGTTCGAGCGTTGGACACTTGTCCGGCTCCACCAACCTAAAAGTGACCTTCCAAGTCACCATACCCACCACATTCCGAACACAATCAAACCGTTGGCACAAGATTGTCTAGATCTCATAATCTGCATTGCTTCTTCAAAACGCCCTATAAATCCCTCAATTTACAAGTGAATGCAATGTTGCAATCGTACACGCTCTAAACAGTCGCCCCCAAAATTACAAGAAAAAGTCTATGTTTGGCTCAAGAACTTGAGAGCCTCTTCCCTCTCTGCAGCAGGCAGCATGCTGAGAACCTGCTGCACGCCCTTGAGTCCTCCCTTCTGGTTTCCTCTCAAGAGGGCAGCAATATCAAACGCAACTCCTTCGGTCTTCAGCGCCTCAACCTTTTCGTGGACAGTCTTTCTGTTCTCCTCGTACCACATGGCAACATCATGATCTGCGTGACTGAACTTCGGGATGCCCGTCCATGCCGCAAGAGTTTCAAGGTTGCGAGCTCGTGATGAAAGTGGGTTCTTGGAAGCTGATGACATGCGTCTCAAGATGTATTCTTCGTTGACACGGCGGCGGACACGCCAGTAGAAGAATCGTCGTGCCTCTCTCCATTGCAGTGATTGCCGGATGACATCCTTGGCCTTCATTCGGCCAGCTCGGTCATGGAGATCCGCGAATTGCAACGAGACTTGCATGTAAACTGGCAGGAGCAATTGCTCCCGAGCAGTGGCCTTCACCTTGATTTCGGACAATTTCTCTGGACTCAAGGACTTGTCTGCCAGTTGTTTGCGGAGCGCACCGTATTCTGGATCCAAGCGAGCCATCGTCTCCAGTTGTTTGTCCCGGCGGTACTTGATGTTGACGATACCTTCCGGTTCCAGAACACCACCACGTGCATCTTCGTCAGCATACATTTCCATATATTGTGGGTTAATTGTTGGATCGACGACAACCTGAAACGATTAGCGACTATCAAATAACACTTGAAATAACGACTTACCCATGAACCACCACGCAGCTCTCCGAATGGCGGGATGTAGACAAAGATTGGTTGCTCATACTTGACAAGTGCGTCAACAATGTACGATCCGTACTTGAGAACCTCATTGTACATATCACGCTGCCCGCCGGAGAAACCTCTCCAGTTTGCCAAGATCATCAACGGCAGTTGTTCACCATTGTTGAAGTCCCGTATGGCCTGTGCGGTCTTGAATGCGGAGTTGGGGTACCAGACTCCACCTGCTTCGTTGGTAATTTGCTCCATCGAATCAGGGTTAGCCGGGTCAGCAGGGGTGATATTCTCCACAGAGCGAGTTTCAACAGCGATAACACCCATGGGGATGCCACCGAGGCGAGCGCGACCAACAACAACAGTCTTGGCCCAGCCACCAAGTGTCTCGACAAAGGAGTCTTTGTCGAAAAGTCCAGGCATGAAACCTTCCTCATCGTCCTTGCCGCCAATCAACCATCTCACATCGTAGGATTGCTTAGCGGGTGGAGTATAGATGATGTCTCGATCCCACGAGTCCACAGCGGGTCCGATTGGAAGTGGGTTATTTCTCTTGTCTGGGACATAGGCCATCCACTCAACGATCTTGGAAACACCCTCGAAATCATCATTGGCGGTCAAGT
>Ga0302221_10002309_pt1 | contig 11921 bp, 1 predicted proteins | sample II_Palsa_E2_1_FD_193517 | JGI IMG/M metagenome (GOLD analysis project Ga0302221, IMG submission 193517) | Peat permafrost microbial communities from Stordalen Mire near Abisko, Sweden - II_Palsa_E2_1 | ecosystem: Environmental > Terrestrial > Soil > Palsa > Peat permafrost | place: Sweden...
TCGCTAGCGAATAAATAAAGCTACTTTAAACTTAGAACACTTCTTTAACTAATAAGCTTTCTTAATTAATGTTTCCTTCCTCCTTGCTTTACTATTACTTAGTGTGATATTTGCAAAAACTATTATAGAAATAAATAGACACTATTTTATATATAAAATAAAAACTTTATTATATAGTTTAATATATATAAACAAGATTATCCTCTTAAAGTTGATAGTATTATTAACATTGTCTAAATAATTATAATTGCGGATTATTTATCTTTAAATAGTGCTATCTAAATGTTAACCCTTAGCCCACTATTTATAATTATTGCGACTAGGAGCATTATTTTAATGGCAATAACCACTTAATATCTACAATAAGCGAGGCTTAAAGAATTACGAGACTAGATTAAGATTACGTGAATATATAACTCTTATACTAGGAAATAGTTAATATAAAAGTTAGTTTAATACTAAAAGACTTATTAGTACTAATGCACAGTTAGTGCTATAATCTGATTAGTGCCAAGAAGCTAATAATGCTATTAAATTACTAGTACAAACCACTTGTTAATATTATAAAAATATTTGTACTCCGGAATTGTTAATACAAATGCGTAACTAGTATAAAGAAACAATTAGTGCTAAGAGACTATTAATACCTTAAAATTACAAGTACAAATAAGATATTAGTATAATAAAACTAATACTAGAAAGAAGTAATTAATGCAAACAAATAATTAATATAAAGGAATTATAGCGGGAATTTGCTTATACGATAATAAAATAAATCTATTACACAAACTTAAAGCACGATTAATAAGCCTTAGCTATATATATAATGTTATAAGCTCTTAAGACTAGTAAAAGTCCCGGGATTATAGCGTGTCTTAGGACTATTGCTCTTAAAACCTTTTATAATCTTAAGAGCAAGTGTCCTAGGACCCTTATAAGTCTTAAGGGCTTATAAGGTCTTAAGAGTAAGCTAAAAAGACATTAAAATTGCAATAAATTTTAAATATAAAGCTAAGATAAGAAATAATAGCTATATTATCTTATCTTAATTAATCTCTCTTATTATAACATGTCTTGCTTATAGCGATTTCGCTAGTCTAATATATAGCAACTATTACGCCAAATTAAGAGTATAAAGCGATAACGTCGAAGCCCGTTAAGCACTAGTATATAATATCTTTTATAGCCTTAAATTAATTTAAGTAAGCCTTAAGCTTATTACAAGTAAAAGAAAGTTTATAAGGCTAAGTTATATTAATAGCTTATAAACTAGCTCCGCCTTAAAATAGCCTTTTATTTTTACGCAATTGCTAAGGCCCCGCCTAATTTAGTCTTACCTTAAAGAAAGTTGCTTAGAATAAGCAAGCAACCTTGCAATTGCATAACTAGCTATAAGTTTACTTAAAAAGCATGCTATAAGAGTAGCATATTAACTTAAAAAGGGCAAAGAAGGAGAGAAAAGACAGGGCAAATGCAAGCTTTATAATTATATACTCTTAAGTATATTATTTAAGTACTAAGAAACGGTTTTATAAATACTCTTTGCGTAATTTTAGAGATATTACTTATATTATAGCCCTATTTGACAAACCTTGCACTAAAGCCGATCCCCTTCTTTAATATAAGCTAAATGCTTTTGCTTAAAGTGCTTTGTCAAGTTTCCCGGATTAGCAAACTTGTAAGTACGCTTTTCGAATAGTAAGCTTTACTCCTTTAAGCAAAGGAAATAAGTAATAGTCCTCTTTTTAGTAAACACTAATAATATAGCGTTACTTAACACTTGCTTCTCGGCCTAAGCAGCTATTAGCTAAAGGCTAATTTCCTTCGACGGCATTAAACTTGTCTATTGCGTTAATAACCTTTTATATAATATAATAGTAGCTCCCCCCTCTTAAAAGTAGTAATAAGTAGCAATTGCATTAATAGCTATATTGCAACGGCAAAACTCTTCTTCGATAGTTATGCCCGGGAGCGTTATTACTATCTCGGCTAAGCGCTTTTAAAGCGGGGGCATCTTATCGTTCTAGTTTAAAGTAGTCTTCACATCTTAGCTAAGCTTAAGCTTAAAAAGCTGCCGCTTAATCTCGTCGACCGGGTATTCTAAATCTTAGCGCTCTTAAATATACTTAAGAAGCGCAGCTCTTAGCCGCTACTTAGTGTTAAAGATTGCTTAGCCGATAATCCGGTACCTTAGCTATTATGTCGCTATGCCCTAAAAGCGGCGCTTCTATTTCTCTTGCTTTATAATAAAGCAATAAACGACAGGATCTTAATTAACGGATAAGGATTCCTCGGGTATAAGTTCTTATAGCTAATTAAGATCGATTTAGCGAGTTATCCGATAAGCTACTCGCATTAGGTCGCGCTAAAGTTTATAGCCGGAGATAATAGCTTGTGTATTAGTAGTAACTATCTAGTAGAGGTAGTGCTTAATAAAGGTATTAATCTTAGCATATTATATTATCATATTTTAAAGCGCATCGCTCATATTACTTGTTAGTTTATAATTAGCATATTACATAGCAAGTAAGGGCAAGGTTATAAGAAGGGGACTATATAATATATATTACTTTAGTTAAAAGTGTTGCTTATATTATATTAAAGGCAATATAAACGCGTGATTTGCAAGAACTTAGTAAGTATACTAAGCTGCTTTATTTACTTTAAAAGAGTTGTATATAGTAGTAGCTAGTTAAGGGAGATCTCCTAGCTATAAAGCGTCTTAATAGACTTGCAAAAGACGGGGATATTAGCTATCTCCGGCTTAAGATGCAAAGGCAGCAACTTATAGCTAAGCGGGATATTTAGCTCGCTAATCCTCTTAGCTAATATAAGACTCGGGGCTAAGAATGCATTATCGGCAAAGATAAGACTTAAGAGGGCAATATGCAAATTAAGTATTAAAGACGGATTAAAGATAATCTCGGGGAGTATAAACGTATTCTTAGCTTTTATATAAGTCGCATGTCTCGGCTAAAATAAGCAAGGAAAGGGGATAGCGGGGAAATAAGATAAGGCTTAAAGTTAAACTTATACTTCTTTTATATTAAGATACTTCTTTGTAAACTTGAATATAAACTCGATTAAAATCTAATAAGGCCCGCTATTAGGGTCTTGTAGCAAGTTTATTGCAATGTTATTATAGTAAAGCTTTAAGAGCGCTAAAGGTCAATTTGCAAAGAATATAGCTAGCTAATAAAAGAAGCTAGTTTAAATTTGCTACCGGCTATATATATATATCTTTACTTCGTCGTGGTTAAGTTAGTTTATAAGACGCTTATAAGATCCTTGATATATATAATAACATTATCGCGCTTCTTTGTTAATAAGCAATACTTCTTCGCTAGCTTTTTAAAGACTTATAACAAATATTTTATTAGCTCTTATTTATAGTAATTCGGTCTAAATTAAGCAAGCAAACAAGAAATGCTACTTACCCGATATATATAATAGTTTATCTTCCCTTTAATCTTCTCTTTAATTACTTGTTTATATATAAGCTAAAAGACTTTTTAGTATATCCCGAGCATGCTAACCGACTAAATGCTTGCAAGCCTCCTCTTACCCTTCCCTTAATATTAATTTAATATTTATTTAAAGAAAGCTTTAAAGGTATAGCAAGAAATAGCTTATATTACTTAAGCAAGATCCTTTTATATATACTTATAATACTTGTAAAGAGTGTTAAATTAGTAGTTTAATAGCAAAAGATAGCATGCAAGAAGAGAATAAGATATTTACTAATAGAAATTTCCTTTAATTATATCTAAAAGGAGGAGGCTACTATTGCTATAGTCCTTATCTTTATCCTCGGATTCGTTAAAGTTATTTTCTTAGTCGAGGTAATACTCTAGCAACTAGGCATTCTCCTCTTTAGCGAGCTACTTTAAATCTAGCATATTTGCCTCGTCGTCTTTATTTATATCGGTATTAATATTAGTTAGCTTAATTTTAGCATTAGTCCCCTCTTGCTTATCTCTTATGTTAAAGTAGCTTTTAATGTCTAATCTATCGCTATTAAAGGAGGCAAAGCTTAGTATTAGTTATTAGCGATAACGTATATCGACTAAATTAACTAAAGAGGACGACGGTAAAAGCAATTAAAAGTAAAAAAGTAAAGCAAAGGATATAAAGGAGGAGCTTACTACTTAAGTAATAGTAGCTAGCAAAGGGGTAAGAGAGAAGTAAAGCAAGGGATAATAATAGTTAAGTATAAGAGGTTTAAAAGAAAGAAGATAAAGGAGGGAGGGAAGGAAGATAAACGAAGATATAAATAAGATAATTGCTATCTTAAGTTACTTAAAGGATAATAGGCAGCTATTTTTTGCTCCCCTCTTCTTAGAAAATGTTAAACGAGGATAAGATAAGAGAAAGTGGCTTTTCCGAATAATAACTTGACCTACTCGCTTTTTTTAGTATTCCTATGGCAAAGGTCTTTACTGCCGTGCCGCCTTAGCTATAAGGTACGCGAGCGCTAAGGCAACGCGAGATTTTGGCAAGTCAGCTGCGGAAAACAGCGACTAAACCTGCCAAAAACAGCAGCCAGTTTGCCGTCTGGTCGTTAAATATAGTATATATATATTATATATTTAATTATATTAATAAAAACTTATAAAAGTACTTTTTTCCCTGCTATAATCCTAATATTATAAATTTATTCCGGATTATAAAAGAGATAATTAGCTATTTAAGAGAAATTTATATTAACTTATATTATATTTATAATACTTATTAAGAGTATAAAGCCCGAAAAATAATATATAAATAAACCTTTTATAATCTTAAGACTAAATACCTTTATTTAGCTAATAAAATATATATCCCTAATTTTAAACGCTTAAATAATATATATAATAAACTTATTATTATTTTATAAAGCTAATTACTTAGTTATTAATATATATTTTATATATTATAAAATTTATATAATATAATAATAAGTATAAATATTAATTTAAAGAAACTCTAAGCCCGTAAAACTAAAAAAAACTTTTAAATAACTTTAAATTTATATTTAAGCCATAGCCTTTACTCTTACTCCTTTTATTATTTTAGCGCTAATAACTATTCTTGCTTTTATAATCTTTTAGTTTAATATACCCGCTATAGCTATTACTTTAGCCCTAAATCCGTTTAAAAAGCGCTTATATATACTTGCTTTTACTTTATTAATATATATTATAATTATAAAGCAAAGGGATATTATATTAAAAAGTATATTTACTTTAATTATATTAATAATATTAATAATATTAAGGATAAAGGTAAGGCTAAAGTTATTATATTTTAGTCGGAAAATAAGGTTACTTAAATAAAAACTTTTTTTAAATAAATTAAAAGTTATTTTTTTAAAGTTAATTTAAAATAGCTAATAACTAATTCATATTTAATATTAATATATAATATATTAAATAATAAATATTCTATTAATATATAAGTATTAATTAACTTTAAAGTAAATAGTTTTATATTTATTAATATCCCTTATATAATTAATATTATAATATTTCTTAATTTTAAAATATAATACTTATCTTAATTAATATAAGTTAAGAAATATAATAATTAATATATTAGTTATTAGATGGGTTTAGATCATGTGATTCTGTCACGTGACCACTGGCTAGTGAATATAACTGGTCTAAATTAAATAGCTAAGCGAGTATATTAATATTATAATATTATATACTATGCTACGCGTTATTAATAAACTGATATTAATTAATAAATTATATATATATTAAATAATTTATAGTTTTATATAAAAATTTATACTTATATTATAATTTAAAAATATTAATATTAATACTTTAAGTATTATTTATACTAAACGGTTTATAGTCTTAAGCTATTACTCTTATTGCCTTATTAATTTACTTAACTTAACTCTTTAATTCTTATTATAAAAATTATTAAATTTTATCCCTTTTATTTTATTAATAATAACTTTAAAAGCTAATACCTAATTATTAAATAAGAGCTAATATTTAACTATTAAAGCTAAAGCTAAAAACTTTATATATATATAAATAAAACCTTAAAGCTAAAGCTAATACTTTAAGAGCTAATATTTAATTATTTTAAAGCTAATACTTAACTATTAATTAACCTTTTAACCCTCTTATAATATATCCCTATTTTACCTTTTTATAAAAATCCTTGAATTTTATAAATTTTATTCCTCTTTAAACCTTAAGAGCTAATATTTAATTATTAAAGAACTAATACTTAATTATTAATTAACCCTTTAATCCTTTTATAATATATTCCTATTTTATCTTTTTATAAAAATCTTTAAATTTTATAAATCTTACCTCTTTTTAAACCTTAAGAGCTAGTATTTAATTACTAAAGAGCTAATACCTCATTATTAATTAACCTTTTAATACTCTTATAATATATTCCTATTTTACCTTTTTATAAAAATCTTTAAATTTTATAAATTTTGCCTTTTTTTAAACCTTGGGAGCTAGTATTTAATTACTAAAGAGCTAATACTTAACTATTATATATATATATATATAAAGGGAGCTAAAAATAACCGGGAAAATATTAAATACCTTTTTAATAATTAAAAGGCTATTATATTATTATTTATAAATAAATATTTTTAGCTTAATATTATAAATATATTTAACTCCGAGTTTAAACTATTAAAAGTATTATAATTTAGCGTGAATAAAAATAAGAATAAGGATATAAAAATATAAAAATATAATAATATAATAATATAAAAGAATATTATTTATTAAAAAGACAAGAAAATATTAAAAAGAAATAATATAAATATAAACTAGTTTAAATTTACTAGACAAATAAATAAATAATATTAGCCTTAAAATAGTACTTAAAATTAACTTTAAGAAATATATTTAAATAAAGATATAATTTTATAATTTATAAGCTATTAATAACTTAACCTTATAAAACTACTTTTATATAAACTTTAATAGCTTTATAGCTAAGGTGTTTATTAAGCTAAATATATATATTTTATAGTTATTATATATTATAATAATATATAAATACTAAATAATAGCAAAAATATAAATATTAATAAAATATTTATAAAAGTCCTTAAAGAGGATAAATAATATAAATAAAGTTAAGAGAATATTAAATAAACTAAACTAGAACTTAATAAATATAAAATTATATTAGTTTATATTATTGTTAGTATATTAGTTGTTGGATAGATTGTGCGTCACGTGATTCTATCACGTGACCATTGACTAGTGAATGTAGCTAGTCCAAATTAAGTAGCCGAGCGAGTATATTAACACTATAATATTAAGACTACTCCTTAATAATTAATTAACTACCTATTAACGCAACTAGCATACTTACGCCTCTATATAATCGTGCTACGCGTTACGGGTAAACCGACACTAATTAGTAAATATATAAATTAAAAAGAAGGAAAAAGAGAAATTAGCTTTGCACTAATAAAACCGGTTACTCTACTAAGGCCCTCTTAAAAAACCTTTTATTAAAGAGGAAAACAAATCTAAATAAACGCCTAGTCCTATTTAGAATTATCTTTGCTAACTACGGAGTAGCTATTTAGGGACAGCAAAACCGGCTTGCCCTTATATATTTTTCTTGATTTGGTTAATAGCAACCAAAGACCTCAAATTTATAAATCTCTATAAACCTCCTAACTCCTACCTCCTTATAAACTCCACAAACTCTATAAACCTCCTACGAATATATATATATATAAGGAAATACTAACTAGTCTAGTAATACCGGGGAAAACTAATATTATTAAGAGAGTTACTAGTAAACTGCAAAGCGTTTAAGTTTATAGATTTACTAGCTGCGGCTAAATACTTTTACTACTCTTAGCATACTTAGTCCTTGCTATATAGCCTTTTAAACCTCTTAAAGTACCGTGAACTTAATTAGCTAAAGCATAAATATTATAATAAACGCGGAGGACTAAAAGGCAAAGGAGAAAAAGTGGGAAAAGGGCTATATCCCTATAAATATTATAAGCAACAATTAACTGGAAGAATATATTAAGTTAAAGCTATATTAGTATACTAAGTATAATATTAGCAATAAGAACCTATTTAAGGTATACTAGGAAAACTTTAAGGACTTTAAAGTTAATAACTTTAGGTAGTTAAATACTCTTATATTATAAATATTATGCAAGTTCTTATAATATAGCGGAGTTTATATAGCTTAGGCTAGCGGATTAATAATTGCACAGTTTCTAGTTAATACTTTATAAAAAAACATTTAATATATATAAACTAATAAAAATATCCTAAAGCTTAAATCCGACCTCTTAAAAGGCCCTATTACCTTAGCTTAAATTACGCTTACTTATAATAAACGCTTTTTACCCCCTCTTATAATATTTATTTTAGGAATAAATATACTAAATGCTAAAGCGGCTATATATTAACCTTTATTGCCTCCTCTTTTATAAGGCGGCTATGCACCACCTCCCTTATACTAAAATAATATATAAGCGTTAATTTATACTAAGGGCATTAGCAAAGTAGCTAAGTAATATAATAATAATTAAAAGTATAACGGATTTGGTAGTTTTAATAAAAAATTGAGAATCTTTTATAATATTTGCTAGCATAATAATATACTTGCTAATATGCATATAAAAGTATTCCCAATTATACTTAAAGGCCTAGTATTAGACTAGTATTATAATGCCGCACTATTTTAATGCATATTTAAGGACGCATATAATAGCCTTTATAGCTTTTTCCAAGGACCGGAATTTAAATAACGGAGTTTAAAGAATTGGAATAATATTACCCTAATTGGCATTATAAAGCAAAACCCAAGGAAGATAATAATTAAAGCTATTTAGCTAATAATTAATAATTTATAAACTAATATATTCTTTTATAATAAAATTGTTATTGCTTATTAAGGATTACTAGCTTATTAATATGCAATAGCAAACCCACTATAAGACCTTGGTTAACTGCTAAATAAGCTTAAATTATTAATTATAATATATAAGAACAAATTACTAGCATAGGCCCTTAAGACATTTTTTACTAATTAATAATACCGCTATAATAATAGTTAAAATAGACCTTATAGCCGCAATTGCTATAATTATAGCTATAACCGCAATAATTATTAAAACTATTAAAATATCCGAAACTTATACTTTATTTGCAAGAAACTAAATTGCTGTTCCTAAAAGCATATATAAGAGAAATAAGACGCTAAAAAGGCACAATTTAAGGCTAAAAACCTTAGTTAATTTAGCAATAAAATATGCAACTCCCGTAATTTTAATAAGCACTTTATAAGTGTATACTTATAGCATATAGCCAAAATTAAAATTAAAAATAATATAAATAGTAAAGATAAATTAAATAACGCCTTTGCATTCCTTTTAGCAAATACGGAAAAAGAAAACTAAATATAGCACTTAAATGTCTTTTTTACGTTAGTTAAGGCTCTTTTAACGCAACTTACTACCCCTTTTACTTTATATGCCAAGGAACTTATAAATAGCCTTAATACCTAAGCTCTTATATATTAATTAATAACCTAGTTACTAACGGATCCTTCGGAATTGCTAGACCCCCTTAAGCAAAATATAGCGGACCCTTATACTTTTGCTACTAAGAGCACGTTTAAGTACGGCTTACACCGCTTTTATAGAGTTATAATTAATATAAGCGCTTCCAAATACTCTATTGCTAAATACTGATAGTTTTAAGCCCTTTAACGGACTAATATAAATATTAAGCTTAATAAGACTATTAAAGGAAAAGTAATAATATAATTCGGCATTAGAACTAGTTCTTTAATCGGGTTTATAAAAGTAAACATATTAATAGGCAAAGTAAAGTTTTATATTATTAAAGCAAATATACCCTTTTTATTAAGCTTAGCTAATATAAATAAACTGGGAGTATATTTTAATAACCTTATAAAAATGCTTATTATATTAGGGGGCAATATACCAGTTATATAACGCTTTAGTTACTCCTTTTTCTTATAAAATATATTATTGTAGTCTTTTATTGCAGAGTCTTTTGCTTGCAATCCCTACTACTTAATAAATACTAAATTGCAATAATTATATTATTAATTTGGCTACCCTTTTATTAATAAACTCTAGAATGTCCTTAAACGAGCAGGATATAATATTAATAAGGACACCCTTAAATACTTAATAAAATATTGCATATATTGCTAGCAATATAGCTAATCCCTTAAATAATTTAAATTTAACCTTAAGAATAATGTAAACTTTAATTATTGCATTATAATTAACGTTTTTTATATTATAAGAAAGCTAGTATTATATGTTATTAATAAAGGCACACGGTATTAAGCAGGCAAATAGCTATAAAGCATTAGTGCAAAGCATATTTAGGATGCACTTAAAGCTTATTAGATTAATATATATTTAGGCCCTCTTAATTAAATTATTGCAAATGCAAGCAAGAACTTTATTAGCAAGGAGTTTAATTAATATATAATTGCAATAGGCACAAAAGTAAAGATTGTGCCAATTAAAGCATATAACTCTATAGGGATAGTTAAACTCTATTATAAACTAATATGCCGCGTATACTTAATTATTACTATTAAGATTCCTAATATTAGCAAGGATATAGCACTGCAAATGGCCTTTAAGGCTATTAATAATATTTTAGGGCCTAATAAACTAGTGCTAATATTATTAGTTTATAGCGCTTATTCACGAATTATTAAATATAATCCTCCTTTATTATTAATTGCTTAGCGTGCACTTATAATTAAGAAAGCTATAGCTAAAGTATAGAAACTATAAGCTAAACAACAAATCAATAACGCCCTTAATATACGCAATAAGCTAAGCACTTATAATATAAATAGCCTTAATATTAATAATAATATGCTAGTTTAGAGAAAAGGCAATACCGGTTAGCTAAGAAGCTAGCGCGGACTATATAAGCTTATAAGCATTAATTAAGAATTATGCGTGCTAGCCTTGCCTTATAGCAATATAACTTTCCGCTTTATTTTTATTAAACCCTACCTTATTCCAACTAATTAAATTAAAGGAATTGAGATAAAACCTGCTAATAAAGAGCTTGTAGAGCCTCCGCCTCCTATTAAAGCTACTAAAAACCCTGCCTCTAATCCTGCTTTATTTCCTGCAAAGAGAACTAGAGGAAGATTATATAAATACTAATAAATTATAATATTATTCATAGAAGCCAATTAAGCTAAACGTTAATTTTAAATATCCTGCTAAGTAAAGGTTTTAGGCTTACTAAAAAAAGGCGTCTTTAAAGTAGCATATATAGTGCTATAAGGTATCCGTATTTTTAACTCTAGGTTTATTAATAAGATAAAAAACAAGGGCACTAATAAGGCTTTTATAAAGTTAAGGCTTATAGTTTAAGCATCTAATAATAATAAAAAACGCTTAGTATTAACGCAATTACTAATTATTTAATAAATTAGCTAGCAACTTATTTTTTATATTACTGCTATAATAACTAATATAATAGGACTATACTTGCATAATATTTCGCAAGCTTATATCTAATTAACTATATTATTAAATAGGGACTTTTATATTAAATTACCTTATAAACTTGCTTAATAGCTATACCTTAAGAAAAACTCAATTTTAAAGGTTATTAAACCTTTATATAGTGTTTTAAAAGCAGGAAATCACTGGTTTAAAACCTATTACTCCTATTATATTAAGAAGTTATTAATAAACCAATTAACTTATAATCCTTGCCTCTTATATAGCTATAATGCGTTCAAAGGCCTAGTTACATTGCATTATATAATAGGGTAAATTATCGCATTACCTTAGGCATATTATTCGGGAACTCCGGAGGCTTTATATAATAATTAATATTACCATTTATATATAGCTTAAAAGGGGCCTCCTTTAACCTTTGCTAGGAGGTTAGAGA
>Ga0302221_10002311_pt1 | contig 11918 bp, 14 predicted proteins | sample II_Palsa_E2_1_FD_193517 | JGI IMG/M metagenome (GOLD analysis project Ga0302221, IMG submission 193517) | Peat permafrost microbial communities from Stordalen Mire near Abisko, Sweden - II_Palsa_E2_1 | ecosystem: Environmental > Terrestrial > Soil > Palsa > Peat permafrost | place: Sweden...
TCACTCGATTGAAGTCGAATGGTATTTGAGTTTGATCATATCGATGGTTCTGAGGGTTCATCAGGCCAGGCATGCAAAGTCAGGTAACGGATTGGCAGCCGAAGATGTAGTCGATAGTCGACCCGGCGGGTTGGGTCAGGCAGAAGTAGAAGAGAACGAGACTGCCTTCGAATAGGAATGGCTTCGGACAGTAGACTTGACGAGTGAGTCCCCTTTTTAGTTGCATCGGACTTGACGATGCCGCCAGCAAGGCCAACGAAAACCATGGGTGCTGAACCATCCCATTTGCTCCCCGACGAGTCGCGTGGGGGGTCCCTCGATATTCCCAAGCCAGACTCCTTGGTGGATGGTCACGGCCAAACGCGTCGTCGGAGCCACAATCTGATTCTTCGCAGCCGTGGCAATGAATTTCGAGGCGAGCTTGCGCGCTCGTGAAGCAGTTGATGGTGAGTTGGCCGAAAAGTTGGATATCGAAAGTGAATGTTTGGTCCTCTCCAATTGTTCTGGAACTTGAGCATCGGCTAAGATTGAGCCATCTACGTTTGTGAGGCGCGCAACACATCGGAAGCAGTTGACATCAATCACGTGATTGTTCGCTAGAAGGTTTCACTGGCAACCGGCCAAACGCCCACACCACTCAACTGCGCAGCCTTACCCCACCAAATTTATTTTTATTTTTTAAAGTTGCTAGAAAATTCTAAAAACTTCGCAGAATATGAAGAATACTCCGATTATTGAGAATATCGTGTTATATTATCAAAGTTGTGGCGTTAAGGTGTCCAAAAACAAAGTTGAGCGGATGAGTGGTGTGGGCGTTTGGCCGGTGAATGCTTCTAAGGGGATGCGCCTAGTCCCAGTTGGGCCTAGCTATATTCGGGAAAGGGGTATCAACACCAACTTGTCGACTTCGGGTACTCCCCTATCCTTCATCACAATCAGCCATCACTTTACATAATTTACATTCCACGCCTTTACGCCTGCCATGCAGAAAGCACATTCAGTCTACTGGAAGGTCGGAAGGAACGTGACCGCCTTCAACACAATCGTGTCCACTGGCAAGATGGGTAATGGAAGGCATGATCAAATTCCAGGAAGCAAATCCCAAAGCTGACATTGTATCACAGCTTGCAAAGACACCACGGTGGCAGATCTGACCACAACAAGATGATTCAATTCCTCACAGAAGGCCTTGCTCCGGTTAGTGTTTTCGATTGTCGATTCGCCGTCATGGTCCTTGAGCAAGGACCCCGCTGACTTTGTTCTTCTGATCAAGACTTTTATAATCCAAAATCTACTTCCACGCCAAAATGCCTCCCCGCGAAAACAAAGCTGCCCTTACAAAGAAAGCCCTCGCCGAATACGAAACAAGATTCAAAGCTTGCAAACGACCACGCAAGCCTTCGGGACCGGCAAACCAAGCCACAGTGGGTTCCTTTTCTACATCGACCATGCCTCTGCGTGCCAGGTCAAGGCTCGAGGATCCAAAGCTCTGGAGGGTGATGCCCTTGCGACCCTTCGCTCAATCTTGCTGGACTTTCCATGCTGTTCGTAGCCGCTGCGCTTGGGCTTGGTGGGATGCGAAGAAGGCAGACGAAGAGCTCGCTGAAAAGCGACGTGTCGAAGAAGAAGCTATGTCAAAGGTTGATCGTTAAAATTTCTTCTTCCAAGAGAAATTCATGGCCACCTCCTTGAATGAATGTTCGACATAGTGTGGTAGATTAAGAGAAATATTCGGACGACTGTACCAGAGAATCATGCAAGATGTAGAAAAGGTCAAGGACGATATGGCCTTACATCCCACAACCACACCCTCAATCACCTACCAACATGGCTGAATATACTTCAGTTATCTCCTAATTCAAACACTCGAAAAGCCCACGTATTACCGTGGCATGGTTTCCGTGGAGCGGTTGCGTGTCGTCCTCCAGAAGATCATGAAAGACGTGGATGAGAAGAGACCAGACTGCACGGATGATGAAAAGCAGTTCTTGACCGTGCGGGCCGCTTGGAATTGGGCTTGTACGTTTCCTGATTCCAGTTAGTAAAGTAATAACAGGTCAAAGAGAGTACTTACTTGAATCACGGCATGAGCTGGCGGATTGGATAGTGGGTAGCGAGACTTTTATATTGGTAATTACTTGACTATCTCGATAGATAATAGATTAATAATATTAAAATATTTATTTTAATAATTATTGATAATTTTAGCTTTTAGTCTTTTAATAATATTTTAATAGACTAGGAAAATATATAAATATTTAATAATCGACAAGATTTTATTTATATTTTTTAGTTTTTTTATTTTAATATTAGACTATAAAAGAGTTTATTTAATAACATTATATTAAAAGTAATATATAATTATATACTTATTTAGGTTATTATTAAAACGATAAAAAAAAATAATAATGCGACTTTATAATAATAAGAAAGGCGTTCGGATAAGTAAAGATAATCGAGAATATAAGCAATCCTTGTATAGTCCTCAGAGACAATGCCACGGCAATGCGTGGGCTTTTCGAGACTTTTTAACAAAATAGGTATAATAGTTTTATGTCCTGCCATTTTGTCTGATGGTTCGGGGTGTAGTTGTACGATGAGAGTAAAGTTTAGATCAGAGTCTGATGATTCGGGGTGTGGTTGTACGATGAGAATAAAGTTCAGATCAGAGTCTGATAGTTCGGGGTGTGGTTGTACGATAAGAATAAAGTTTAGATCAGAGTCTAATGTTGACAAGAGAAGGTTTTCAAATCGAAAGTTAGGATTTTTATTGTACTTTCCCGGCTATTAAATCGAGGCAGGTATCTCGGGCCTTAGCTTTAATAGCCGGTTTAATAGATTACAAGTTATCTTTTTTCAAAAAATACTTTTTAAATTAAAATAATTTAAGTTAATTAAAAACTTCAAAATTAAAGATTATTTTATAATATATATTTTTATTTAAATTTTAAATTTATTAAAAAACTTAAAAGAATATTATTTTTAAATATTATATATTAATTATAATATATTTTAAAAAATATAAAAAAATATAAAAAAATATAAAAAATCTTTTATAAATTATTTAATTTTAATTTTAAAAACTTAAATTTATAAAAAAAAATTTAATAATATATTATAAAAAAATAATTAAAATTTTATTTTTAAATATTTATATAAATTTAAAATATTTTTTTTTAATTATAATAAATATAAAATATAAATTTTTTATATAAAGTTTAAATTTTTTAATAAATTAAAAATTTAAGATTTTAATAATAAAAAATAAAAAAAAATTTAAAATTTAAAATTTAAAATTTTTAAAAATATAATTTTTTTAAATTTATTTAATTTTTTATATAATATAAAAATTATAAATATTAATTATTTAAATTAATTAAAAAAATTTATTAATTTAATAAATATAATATTATTTAATTTATATTATTAAAATATAATTAATAATAAATATTAATAAAAAATAAATTTTAAATAATATATAATTTAATTTTTAAATATTTATATATTTTAAAATTATAATATTATTAAAATAAAAATATAAAAATATAAAAAATTATATATTTTATTTAAAATTTAATTATAAATATTATTTATAATTTAAAATAATAAATCTTTTAAAAATAAATTTAAAAAACTTTAATCGGATTTTTATTTTAAATAAATTCTTTAAAATATTTATAAATAATTTTTATAAATAATTTTAAACTCGTTATATATTTATATTATTAAATATATTAATTCTTACTTAAACTTGTTTTTCTTTATTTTATTATTTCTTTATAAATTTAAATAATTCTAAATACTTGCAAGATTAAAAGTCGAGAGATTTTTATTCTGGAAGCGGAATAAAAAGAAAGGACTATTTATACTAAAATTAAGTCTGCAGACACGGCATTGTCAAGTCAATAAAATCTAAAATATAATAATTATTTAAGAATCTTACTGACCTTGACGACATTCCCTTTCTTGCCCCAAACCTCTAGCCTCGCTACGCTCGAAAGCAAGCATTCGATAAAGATATAGAAGAAAAATCGAGACCCCCTCCAGCGGCTCCATTATACACTTACCATCACTAAATTATAAATTCGATGTGTAACGGAATATCGAACCAAAAATTAAATATGTTTATATAAAGTAATAAACGGTTATATGTCTAGGTGTAAGGTCTAGTAGTTCTGGTGGGTATAACTAAAAAAAATATTCAATTAAATGGCTTTGGTGGCTTCTCGGATTAAGGAGGCGTTGATAGCTGGTGTAAATCAAAACATTAATATAACTGAGTGAATTGGTGCCTCCTTATAAAAAGCATTCGTTATCTCTTAAGACTTTTCACTTCTCGTGTCTTTTTGTATATACGATTAAGGAGCAGGTGATCATATCATCGTCCTAAAAAAAATTGTAATTGTTAATTTTAAATGAATTACACGCGATGCGTGCTGTGGAGGGGTTGGGGTGCCTCCCACAGCGCCAGTGTCTTTTCCTAACATTGCGGTCGGCGATATTTACCGTTTCCTTTCACTAGAGGTCTGAATGATTCTTTGGGGTCGCAATTAATAGAAGATTTGTCGATTAAGGATGCGCAGAAGACGAGTTGAGGTGGACTGGAAAAGAGAAGTGTGAAGATGAAGCTCTGGAGGTTGTGGTGGGGGTGGAAACAAGGATCATTACCTGCTAAGATATTAGTCAATAAGCTGCAGCTTCAGGGGTCTCTCGATACAAGGATCGTTACCTGCTAAGATATTGGTCAATAAACTGCAGCTTCGGGGGTTTCTCGCTACAGCGCCACCCCCTTTTCCCTTCGCTTCGAGATCGAATCATCAACAGAGTAAACTTCAGGGCCTACGATAAGCAATTCAGTTCTATTTTATTGGCTTGAATTACGTTAAACTCTTTATTATTGTGTAACCTGAAGGACAAGAATATCCGAAACATATGGCATTGGTAGCTGATTCTTTTACCGCTCGGTTTCAGCCATAGGAGAAAGCAAAGTGTAGCCGCCCTGGCTTTCAAAAGAAGCATGAATTTCATTTGGAGCCCCTTTATTTTGTTTGATCACTCACTGCCTTTCACCTGAAGCAACCATATGAACCCTCTCAGTTCCAAATTACCTGCAAGCCTACTAGCTCCAACTTCGCGTCCGTAGCAACCAACAACGCCTACAATGGATATCGATGGCGCCGAAGAAAATGCGTTTATAAGTACATGGGACAGCTGTAAAGCGCTAGGCTCCGTCTTTTCTAAAGAACATCCATCCGCCACGAGATGACCCTGCGTGGCAAGGCGTTGGTCCTCCCACCGCTTTATGCACATGCGAATACCCTTGCGATAGCATTTTCGCTGTTCCCAGGGCGCGTGCTGGTACCTCTGGGGGTAAAGATATTCGAAAACCTTCAGAGAGCTTAAGGATTCTGCAGACAACAGCTGCGTATTCTGCAAGTATATTTGCAAGGAATTTGGGATTGAAGCGAGAAGCCAGACTGGCCGTGTGGACGAGGTGAAGATCGATTTTGCGCATTCGTTTGGCCATTGGCGATTTTTATTCCGATTCGGGGATAGAATGCAGATTCGGAAGCTTCATCACTACGAGGAAGTCTATCCAGAGTGGCTGTTAGAACAAAATGCCACCGATCTCGCAGCAAAAGAGAAATGGGAGCAGGATAAGACGGCTTGGTCGGTGCGACAGAGGGCAGTTGAAGCTGCAGCTAGGTTGTATGGGGAAGAACTTGGATGGCTAACTTTATTGCCAGAACATCCAGAAATGAGGAAAGGGATGATGAACAGATGCTGATTCAAATCACCAGAGTTTCAAAATTCTATCTGGCAAGGGAATGGTTTAATCGATGTATTCATCAGCATGAACACTGCGAAAACGGCCGCGACGACCAATGCTATTCCAGGAGAATGATTGATGTGAGAGGAGCCACGCCTCGTTTGATCCTACTTGGAGATCAAAACGAACGACCTTCGGGATCTTACGCCACTTTAAGTCACCACTGGAGATCTTCTGACAGTCACTTTAACCTTACAGCGGAGAACCTTGCCGAATTTCAATCAGGAATCCGCTACGAGCAGATGTCTGCCACATTCAGAGACGCGATTGATATCTGTCAAGTCCTCGGGGGTCCGTATCTGTGGATCGACTCTCGGTGTATAATACAAAGCGGCAAAGGAAGTATAGAAGACTGGCAAGAGAACGGATCGGTGATGTCGCATATCTATGCAAACAGCGTGATAAATATTGCGGTAGAGACCATTGAGGGTGGCACAGGTAAATTTCTTAACCCTGCGACGAACTTCGCAGATAGAACATGCACTCGATTCAGTATATCCGGTTACGAATTTGTGACTTATCCCATCTCAATGTCTGGCATTTCCCCCCGTCCTCTTGATAACCGAGGCTGGATTGTTCAAGAGGTGCTTCCCGCACCCAGACTCCTTCGTTTTGGACTTGGCCAGATGTCTTGGGAGTGTACACAGAACCCGCTTGCCTGCGAAGCATTCCCTGCAGGCATGAACAGGGACATTTCAAATATGACAAATCGGGAGTCGTTTATGACTCCCAATGGCCGCGATCACAACCGTCTGCGAAAACTTCGTGAGGAGATTCTTCGGCTCGACCTTGACGATCCAGCTGGAGAAAAACTGGATCACAGCCTACTTCATAAGCTTTGGCATGATGTCGTCGAAGCATATTCGATTTGTGATCTGTCTTTCTTCGATAAAGACAAACTCATGGCTATGGCCGGCATCGCCAGCCGGGTCGGTCGTTTGATGAGAAGTGATTACATTGCGGGTTCATTCCGTGATCTGCTACCCAGAGGGCTTCTATGGAAGGTCGAACAGCCAGGGTCCTTTTCCAAAGATGCCACGCAAAAGATCTTGATCCCTCCTAAGAGTCCCAGTTACCGAGCCCCGACGTGGAGCTGGGCAAGTCTGGACAAAGGCATCGATTCGCAGAATGCTACGAGTATATGAAATTTCCTCTTCTAACGGAGCTCGTCGACACTGTGGTTGTCAGAGAACATGAACAGAACCAGTATGGTCCTCTACGGCAGGCTGATCTTGTTGTTCGTGGCAGTGTATTGAAGCTCGGGTGGGCTTCCAGTAACCCCGAATGTATCCTCGACTCTGGAAAAATCGAACATGAATACGTCCTCGATGAAGACACACCTCCTCTATCATCTCAGCTTCTCTTCCACGCAATTCACCGCAACAAATTCGAAATCTCGGAAATATATGGTTTGTTGCTTGAAAAGATTGATGGGGACCAAGAGGGTATACTTTCGGCAAGGAGGCTCAGGTTTATGAAGATGAACGGTGTACCTGAGAGCCAGATCAAGGAGTCATTTGTCATTTGTCTTGTCCGAGTTTTGGTTTTAGATAGATGTCTAGGTACTTCTCTTAAATGTCCGTTGAATTTCGACCCCAAAATCTGTCATTGCCAAGCATTCTGGGGCGACTATGGATTACCTGGCAATAGAACCGTCTATGTGTTGCAACTTGAGACGATGCTACCCATTCCGGCAATCCGTGTGTTCTGTTGTTCATAGCATCAACGATGTTTCCAGCAGTAGGCACAAGACTCCGGATTCGAAGCTCCTGACAAATATTTTCACATAACAAGGAGGCAAGGCATCGCGCAGCCTGCTGTGAAGAAAGCTGAAAGCATGGGTTCGAGATGTAAATTTTGCATATCAGCTAGGGGCAAGTGCGACTTCAGGGCGTGCTGGGCCCAGGGGGAATGCTAAAGGCCATACTACAGGCCATGTTACAGGTGTATTATGTTTATAGGGTATTTTGTTACCCGGTCCTCGTTCCTGGGTCCTCGTTTTTGGGACATTTGGTTCCTGGGCGTCTTGTTCCTAGGCGTTTTGAGCAATCGTAAAACTTTCCGCTCGCCTCATAATTGAAGGGTACCAAATCAATCTCCCAGTTACTCATGATGACACAGATGAGAACGGAGTCTCGAGGGACTAATCAAGGCAGCAAAATTTCCATCCACGCCTTGTCGGGAGGCAAGATGACAAGCTGACACTGATCGGACACGAGATCCTACATTGCTGTCCCAACGATGCAAGATTGTCAATAAAGGCGGCGCGTGAAGCAGCCGAGAATAAACTTCGTCCCACCGCCTAGGCCAAGATCGAGAAGTTAGAGGAGGAGAATAAATAAAGGAGCCATTGTACTAAGTTTGCAGGGGCATTCGGAAGTGATTCCTCGAATAAGAGCCGGAGCAGTTTCTTCGCCGAGCCATCAAGTAAGGTTGAAACGTAGCGCTGTAGCGCAGCTGAGCACAAGTCAAAGAGGACAACGTCTCCATGGCTTCTCGGCACCCTCAACCCAGCAAACATCATCTCGTACGCTTTCTCCGAGGATTGCAGGGAAACTCGCATGCCATTCACTTCGAGCAGAGGTAGCAAAATTTGAGTTATTAGTCCGGGATCGACGGTTTCGCAAATCTCAGATATGGTTGCTCGTTCTTTATACGTCTGAAGCGCGGATCGTTGGATATATTCCATGCTCGCCAATGAAGGAAACTTGAGAGCTCGGTCTAGATCACAAGAACCTGTACGAAGGAGCCATTGAGGATGGAAATAAGGCGGCTCACAATCGCGATGGCACCGCGGAAAACGGCTTTCATCTTGCAGATACCAGAGGCATTTGCTTCAGGCAACAAGCCAAATTATTTCCCATCTTGACAGATGTTCTGGGTCCTGGGCACATGCAGAGGATTGTTGAGAGAGGTATGGCACCAGAAGTTCAAACGGTTGGTTGATGACACCGATCTTCCAGAATCACTGCCGAGAACGTGACCTCAACTTGGATACTAACCAACAACTATTCGATGTTGGGATTTTGGCACGAAGTTTTGGAGACATGGATCCGCCAATCAAGATCCTCTTGGATTGTCCCACACACAAAGCGGGCAGATGCGGACATGGCAGAAGGAAGGGTGTTTGAGCAAAAAGTCACGGGGAAAAGCGAGATTTGTAGAGAAGATGGCGCCGCGTGTTCCAGCAACAGCGAGACCAGAACCATCAATTATTAATCGCACTATCAATCGCACTAGTAGATACACCAGGAGATTGAAGATTCCCATTTCAGAAGAAAAAGTAGAAGATGCAGAAGTGGCCGATGTAATGAAAGCAGAAGACAGAAGGACTTGGACGGGAGAAAGAATGGAGAAAAGGAACTGACCAACAATCATGAAAATGGGGGCAGAATTTTACTTGGATCGGAAGAGCTACAGTAGGGGTTTTTTCTTGGAACAATCAGTATCTTTGTCTGGCAATCTATCATGTCGAACTCGATAAGAAAACCATTCCTTCCCTTCGAGCACAATAAATCTTCCTAAGCTTCTCCATATGCTGCATAGTATCTATTTACTTCCCATAGCATCTCTTGGCTAATTTCCCAGTCCTTCCCTCGCAGCACAGCCAAACGAAATCATTCCTTGAAAATGGTGGGCTGAATAGTGCCGGTACATTGTGATCAGGTCAGTGTGCTTTGATTTGCTGGTCCAAATGGTCTCCCGACTGCCAACGAGACAGACTATTACGGAATTGTGTTTTGAATTGATATTTATATCAATATTGAATGTTTTGGACAGCAGATACACTGGGGTTTGGGTCATTGTTGCGTTGGCGAACTGCAAGAAGCTTGGACTAAAGTCGAGATACTGGGATTGTGCTCGAGGTTCCTATGGGAAAACTGGATCAGATCTGTGTTGTCCGATTGATTTGCTGGACGTTGCAGAGATTCTTTTGCCGAGACTTGACATGGTGGTGGTGGAAGATGGATTGTACCTTCCCGTGGGGGGGGGGTTTGAATCCTAGAGATTATGTTCTTACGCGACAAGAGGACACATATTTGGCCGAGGGTGATTGCTTGTGCATGGCTAGCTACGATGATGGGTGTCAACTCAGCGAGCTCAGCTTCCCGGCACAAATAGTGGCAGATCGAAGATCCACAGAATCTTAATATTCATGATGCGTTTTCAAGTTCGAGACTTAGGACTATTTGCTCCAGCGTTCCCTCATAGGTCTGTATGGGTTCTTGGCTGATATCAGCTTGATGAAGCCAGTGCCACTTGCACGTCGGAATATCTTCCTAACAACCTTTTCCGCTGAGTTCTCAGTAGGAGGCAATGGTGCAGCCGAAGATACAATTTTAGAGGGTTTGTTTCACCTGCAAGTATTCCCTTCTGTCGACTTCAATCCGCACCTTCGTTGATCAGCTGCAAACATAGACTTTGAAGTTTCCAGGTGACACTGGTGAGGGCGATGCTCTAGACTCAAAGGACTTCTTCTACTAGCAGATGGCTTGCAGATCGAAGCCACTATATCGGAGCCAGTCTCGTTGTCCATCCTCGCATGCGTACCTCTCTCGCCTCCTGGCTTGTTCGCCAAGGAGAATCTAGAGTTAAAACGACCCATTCAGACCATTTACCCAAGTAAACAGTAACTAAGACGTCAGATCAAGGTTACACGAACTCGCTACCAATTACCTAAACAATGCCACACTGTTCATGGGGCACTGCATAAGACTGGCTAGCTAAGTCCAGAATGAAACCAGCAGAACCAATTGAAGAAGCGGCTGCCGCACCTCCGTCTCCTGCCTTTTGCTCATGCCACTTATCTGCGGAGAAGAAATCAACAGCTAGCCACAGAAGCTCATCACTGTCGAATGCCAGCAACGGGCTGCCGTGGTGGGTGCGGCAGGCTGTGCACTCATGGTTGGTGCCCGCGGGCCGCCTTCTATCCCTATTGGCGCGGAAAGGGAAGCTATAGGAAGTTCCCGTTCGCCACACGTTTCATCAATGCACCCCGCAGTAGCTGAACTATAAGGCATCCTATCGGATGAGACTCGTAATCTTCAAGGCCTAGACTCCCGGACCATTTCTCCTCTTGATATCTTTCTTGTCCTCACTGGTTCATATTCTTATTCCTTTACTTTAATCTCTCACTAAAATGAAAAGTTAATGCTTACGGTGGCTTGTCCAGAGCTGCACAATGTCCATGGCTAAACTTGACTGCAGGATTCTCAGGAGTGATCTGATTGGCCTCTTCGCTCTGAAGTGCCAGTGATCGGAGATTCCTGCATATTTCGACCTGCGGTACCCTGCTTGTCTCGAGCTTACCGTCTACATTGAACAGAGCTCAGCGGCGCCACCTCTTACTACTACAGCATTATTCGAAAGCCTCGCCCATCCACACGTTGTGTATACGGAACTAGTCGAATGGCGGGTACATCAACTACATGTTTTCGTAGTGCTTAGTGGGGGTAATCCACATTCACTGTATATAAGTAGCGGATGATCCTTTAAACTCGACTATTATTTCTATCTTGTGTCTTTTAAGCAACAAGATATAACTATTTAAGAAATTTTGAGGTCTAAAAAGTTTTTATAAAAAAGATTAAATTTTTTAAATTTTTTAATTTTTTTATGATTAAAATAAAATAAAAAATAAAGTCGTTATTAAACAAAAAAAATAATATTAATAAATATATTAATATATTTATTAAATTAAATTATAAATAATATAAAAAAAAATTTAAATTTTAAAATAATATTTTTTTTATTTAAATAAATATAAATATAATTTAATTTATAAATTTAATATAAAATAAATTATTAATAAAAAAAATTTATTAAAGTTTTTTTTAATATATTTAATATAAAAATTAAAAATTAAAAATTTATATATTATTAAATTAAGTTTATAATTATAAAAATAATAATATAAAATTTAATTATATAAAATTATTATTTAATTTTTATATAAATATTTTAATTTTTAATAATAATAATTTTTTTATAAAAAATATTTTATTTTAAATAATTATATTTTAATTATATTAAAAAATTATTTATTTTATTTATAATATTATTTTAAAAAAAATTATTAATTTTAATA
>Ga0302221_10002313_pt1 | contig 11916 bp, 8 predicted proteins | sample II_Palsa_E2_1_FD_193517 | JGI IMG/M metagenome (GOLD analysis project Ga0302221, IMG submission 193517) | Peat permafrost microbial communities from Stordalen Mire near Abisko, Sweden - II_Palsa_E2_1 | ecosystem: Environmental > Terrestrial > Soil > Palsa > Peat permafrost | place: Sweden...
ATTAAATTTAATTAAAATTAATTTATATTATTATATATTATTAAATTATATATTATTAAATTATATATTATTAAATTATATATTATTAAATTAAAATATTATTTATATAATTATTATTTAAAAATTATTAATTATAATAAATATATTAATATTAAATAATATTTTTTTATTTTAAAAAAAATTATTATATAATTTAATTATTAAATAATATTAAATAATTTATATAATTATATAAATTAAAGCCGCTTTAAAAAAGAATAAACTAAAAGTGGCCTGATTATCACGTGGAGTAATAGTAAAGGCACTATACTTTTTCTAAGACAATCAGGGTATTAATAGGGCAGCACCCCTGAAAATGGAGGGCATATTCTGCAGCAGACTTCTATCATTACCACCCAAGTCGATTCAAACAACTTCAAGTCAACCAGGCGCTTCTGAAGACAATTGCATCTTCCTCCCTTGTAAAGTAGATATTGCTTACGCGACCTTAGCTTCATGAACGTATGACCACAAACAGTAGCCAAAGATCCACACCGATTGGCCGAGAGACGCCTACTCTCCTCGAGAGCCTTGACAAGACGGCTCGAATCTTCAGGATATATCTCGACATGATTGAGGTTTCCACTCAACACTACAGCCCCTTGAACGAGGGGGTGGTTTCTAAGGCAAAGCGGAAAAGGGCTATTGCAAGCCCGCAAGCCACCCCCTCTCTATTTTGAGACATTTCTAGATAATTTGGTTAGTGAGAATTCTGATTGTGTATCTGCGTCCCCTCAACCTCGTTCCATATCGAATCACCTTTCACTTTTTTGTCTTACACGTCACTAACACATCGCCGATGGTCCAAGACTTTTGGCGGGAACCTCCGTACAGCCAGTCGGCTCTCGAAGTGGTAATAGCGATCCGCTTTCGCCATTGACCTAAGCCACTCATGTCTTGCAACTTGCGCCTCAAGAGAAAATTTGTGTTACACAAAGTCAAGCATTAGATCATGTGTTGGACGCCAACTGGCTTGCCAGGGCTTTTTCTGCAATTCTTCGTTTTCCCAGCATGTGTATCATACCCGTGAGCGATTCGTTCCGGCGCAACAGATCCCCACTCGCACTGATCGTTATATACTTTCCGTCATTTCTATAGTGCTTATGTCTTCTTTAGGTTTTAGAACCCTGCGAGCTCAACTCGTTTCTTTTACAGTGGTTTTCCCACTGCTTATCAAGTCCCTAAAATGCAGGGTCTCACCTTCTTAATCTTTGCACTTAGCTCAACTTGTGCTGCAATCGATCTCGCAGTCGTATTCTCTTCTGCTTTGGCAAAACCAACGGGCACGCTCATTACCCCAGAGGCAGCAGTGCAACTTCCTTGTGATTGGGCGTGTTTCCAAGACTCACCTCCACCAGGATCGAAGAACATTGCTTGTCCGGCAGGATTACCAACGTCTATGAATGGCAACTCAAACAACCCAATCATTTGTGTATGTGGTGGGTCAGGGTCAGTACCACTCCTCTGTTTTCTGATTTCCAGTAATAACCAAAATCGTCTTAGTGTTGTCGAATGTGAAGTATGTGGTCTTGGTGTAGTCCCAGGAACTGCACTTGCAGTGTGCAACGGTGGCTCACCCACCACCACCTCCTCCACCTCCGACTTCATGCTACACCAGCAGCCCATATAGGGAGCCGACTGCTACTGCAGGGAAGAAAGTTCCGTCCAAAGTTCACGACAAGGTTTACGAAGCTGCTGAGTTGGCATCCATAGCTTATTGCGTGGAAGGAATTGTCACTGGACCTTTCCCAGCGAAGTTCCAATGTCAGAGGTTTTGTAATAACTACAAAAACTTTCTGTTTCTCGATGTGAGGCTCCAATGGATTGAGTGAATATACCATTGAGGGTTTATCAGATATTTGACTCGAATGCCTTCGCCGGAATATCGGGATATATTGCAGTTGATAGCAAAGCTTCAGATCCTCGAATTGTAAGATATATCCCCTGGACATATAATCATATTTTCCATTGCTAATTGAAATAGATCGTCTCTATCCGTGGAACCAATAACTGGCTCAATTGGGGTAAGTCGGACGTTGGCTTTGTCTGCTCTTTTGCTGAGTCTGGTAGTGGAAGATTTTTTCCTTTCTCAGTGGTTGATCCCCGCGACTTATGAGAGCTATTTAGCACAGAATTGCCACGGTTGCACTGTAAGAAATCTTCGCCTCCCTAAAATCTTGTAATCCTAAACCTAAAATATCTTAGATTAGTTATGAAGCCGACTACCTTGGCAACACAGCACTCAACTATGTCACTCCCTTACTAGCAGCAGCTATTCAAAATTATCCATGCCACAGAATTGAGATCATGGGTCACTCATTAGGAGGCGTGATTGCCGAGCTATTGGTTTATTGCCTCATCTTCTTCGCGTTTGACCTTGCCTAACAAATTTCCAGGGCGTCGCATACAGGCCTTACGTTGACTTGGAAGTGATCACCTTTGGGCAGCCTCGTGTAGGCAATGCAGCCTGGGCTTTTTATGTTGATAATGTAAGCCTACTCGCCGCCCTTTCCTTTAGCTTGACTCTGCTACTCTCAGCTTGGGGTCTGATTATTGTATCTTTGCTAGCTCCTGGTAGCTGATCGTAAATTCTACCGTGTAACTCACTACGGAGACCCTGTATGTCGACTTCCAGATCGGAACTGGGGATTCGAGCACCATGGCACCGAATACTGGATCCCCGATGATATATCCAACAAAGCCAGTGCGATCTACAAATGTGTCTTCGACGAGGATCCCAGCTGCGCCGAGGGCCAGGGGGTTCCAGATCTGAATCAATTGATCAATGATTTCTATTTTCCTGATGGTGCTCTGCTTGAACATACTAATTATCTCCTGATTCCTACTATGGGGAACTGTTTTTGTCCGGCGAGCAGTAAAGGTAAACCTTGCTGAACCTGGGAGAGGAGGATATTGTTACGGCGCTGGCTGGGATGCCGGTCATATAACCATTTTTGGCTCTGGTTTCACTAGCTGGCTTTGGCGTAATAGCTGTTTCATCGCCTTCTCATTAAGTATCCTTTCTTTCAGCTTCTTCTCTTCTTTTCTCTCCAGCTTAATATTCTCAATACAACTGAATTCCACTAAACGCTGAGCCTGGACCTGTGCAGTGATCCTGCCCTCACAAATATACTACACTTGAGAGTTTAATGTATTAGTTCTTCTTTTGTTATTTAAGACATCTCTTAACCTTAAAACTTTTTTTTAGTTTTTAGTATTTAATAAAAAAGTTTTTTATATTTTCTTTTAAGAAATATAAAAAATAATTTTAATAAATTTTTTTTTAATTATAATTATAATTATAATTTTTTTTTTTAAATATATATATATAATTAAATTAATTATTATAAAAAAAAATTTAAATTTTTTTTTATATTATTATTATTTATTTAAATAAAAATAATTTAATAATTTATTTATTATAGATATTTAAATATATTACTCGACTTTAAGTATAATCTTATAAAAGGAGTGGCAGTAAATATAAAGGCGCTTTTTATAAAACTTACGGAAATAAATAATCTTGTTTCGCTGTACTTTGCCAATAACGGAGAGCAAGTAGATTCAAAGGCGCTCTTTGCGAATTGCCTTCAGCAATTCGCTTGCGTAAGAGAGATCAATTTGAGCTAATCACGTTTATAGCTCCAGTAAGTTGTCCAAGAAGGTTTATATGAAAGCATTGTACTAACTAGCAAAAGGCATGGTTTGCAACTTCGACTTGAATGATTACTCGTATAGAGCAGCTAAGTAAAGTTGTAGCATCGGATTGGTAACCGCTGTATCTTAGCTCAAATTCACAGACTTCAGTGTTTACGCAGGCCACGTCATAAATGACGGGACTACAGGGCATATGTGCTGTAATTGACCACAGGGTCTGCTTTTAGCAAACGAGTCTACTAAACTGCCTTATACTTTAGGCCCTACCCTAAAAGTAAGCTGTAAGCCACGGATATGGGGCATCACACCTTTTCGGGGCTCGTAAGGAGCAGTGGCTCGAAGTACAGGGACTTATAGTTGGCATAATCACTAAACTCTCAAGCCACAGGGTTCTGAGCTCAGTCTTTTACGGATAAAACCATGATCCATGCAGCACAAAAGGTGCCCAGTGATACGGCTGACTCTTGTTTGGGTCTTCCTTCATCCTTTTCACCGTCTCCTGTAAAGCAACCGCCAGATCCAGTACACTTTCCCCTTGACCACTCCTACGGTAGAAGTCTGTATACATTGACTTCATGAATTCACGACCGGTCCCGAATTGAACTTCCCACATAGTTCCCCCGACGGATGTCGCACCTGCACATAAAAGAGCGGTGACGATTCCGCATGGTTCGTCGCCTTGGTTGACATGTTGAGACGCTGAACCACAGGCTATGAGGTTGAAATGAGAGGCATGGATGAAGGTGGCGAATATGTCTGAAATGGTGAAGAAGCCAGGAGGTACTAACGTGCGGGCATTATGTACCTATCGTCAAATTGGAGGGGTTTATGTCGCTTACCTTCGTACGCAGCCAATAATCCTGTGGGAGTTGTTACTCCTTCCTCAAGAGTACCACTGGACGCAGCAGATATCTCAATAAATTGTTTTATTGTATTGTTTTGGGTATCGCAGTGGCCGAGAAAATGTACCGTCTCTGCGGTCTCACACTCGATCTTGAATCGTGCCTTGTCGACAGCGGCGCCTGTAAAGACTTTGCAATTTGCCATCTTAGACCCAAGTGTCTTACACATCTCATATGCATTATCTCTAGCTACTTTCCAGTCATCTTTACCAGGTTACTCGTAGACTGCCAACATGGCATTTGTTGCTTCTGGACCAGGGCCAGATCTACCATTGTATTACGCATTGCTCAAACACTGTCATACTGGGACAGTAAACAATAGGATTTCGCTCGATCAAGGACTGTTCGGAGTTAGTTGAGGTGGTGAGCTGCGTGGATTGGGATGTAATTCAGAGCGCCGGAAGGGCAAAGAACTAGCAGATCCCCTTCTTGTGCAAGGGCTACCAGCGGCTCTACCAGTTTTGACAGTTCCTGGAGGGGAGACAAATCATCGTCGTTCAGTGGCTCGTTGAAAGGTGCGTCGGAGATATTTTCTTGGGTAGTATTATTCAGGAACTGGTAAAATGGCCCCCCCCTAAATTAGTAAAACGGCCCCCCCTCTAGAATTAGGTCTAAGGCACGCCATTTAGTAGCCCTTATTAAATTATATTATATATCTTCTGCCCGATTTAAAATTTAGCTTATAAAGTAATTAGATTTAAGATTTTGTATATGCGCACGTGATTATATTAAATATAATCAAAATTATATATATTATTTTTTATTTTTTTTATTTTTTAAAGTTATATTATTTAAAGTAAACTATAGTTTATAAATTATAATAATCAAGAAAATTATAATCTAAAGAGATTTAAAAAATATAATAATATTAATTAGAAATATTAATTATATAATATTAACTTAATATAATAATTTTTTTTTTTTTTTTAATTATTTTTTTTTTTTTTAATTATTTTTTTTTTTTTAATTATTTTTTTTTTAGTTTTTTTTTTTTTTTTCTTTAATTTAATATTTTTAATATAATTAGAATTTTATTAAATATAATATTTAGACTTAAATAATAATCCTGTTATTTATAAAATATATAAGAATTTTTTTTATATTATTTAATTATAAATTTTTAATTTATTAATCTCGGATAAAAGAGTATTAGATTTATTAAGCACGACTCCCGTGTCTAGACGCGCTTAGACATCCTAATCCGGCAAGAATATAAAAAAGGACTAGCGTGATACTCTACTTAATATTAATTCTTTTTTATAAAAGGGGAATATATAATACTAATACTAATACTAATATTAATATTAATAAAATTTAATATAATTTAATATAATTCAAGAGATAAAAATTACTATAAATTAGAGATTCCCGTATTTACTTCCTTATACTTTAAATCGTCGATTTTAAAGGATTTTTATTAAAGTTAAGTTTTTCTTTTAGCTTACACGTCGCCCTTAACTATGTACACTAAAATTAATAAAGGTATACGTCCTTTTAGTTACTTTTTTATCCCCACCTGACCCCCATCCTATACCTCGCTAAAAAATATATCCTTATTTTCGCGTATACCTATTCCTCACCACTCCCACCACTCCTATTACTTTTATTACTCCCACTACTTTTATTTCTCTCGCTCTTTAATTAGATTTTGCGAGAGAGCTTGTCGGCATAAAGCGCTGACAAGCGAACAAGTATATTAATTAATTAATTATTTTTCAAGGTTACCCGCAAAAACGCCCTGGCAAAAATACTCTAGCAAAAACGCCCTGCTATATAACTATGCTTAAGGAACCCTGTTGGAAACGCAACGCCTAGGGCACTGCACTGTGCTTGTTAAATTAATAATAAATATAAATTAAAATATTAAAAAATAAAAACTTTAATTTTTTTTTAAATAAAACTAAATAATTTTTTAAAATTACGTGCGCGTATACAAAAACTTAAATTTAATTATTTTATAAGCCGAATTTTAAATTAAATAAAAAATATATAATATAATTTAAAAAAAATTATTAAATAATATACTTTAAGTTTAATTCTAAAAAAAAAACTATTTTATTAAAAAAAAAAATTATTATATTAATTTTTATATTATTTAAATAATAAAACTATATTATTTTAAATATTAATTAAAGTAAATTTCGCTAATTTAATTATTTAAAAAAAAATTATTTAATTTTTTTTTTATTTATTTTATTATTAATAAATTAATTAAAGTATATATTATTTTAATTACTTCCTGCTCTTAATGTTTAAATAAGCGGTCACGTGCTTTTATATCCAATAAATTAAATAACTTAATAATTTTATAAAAACGAGTTTATATAATATTTAAAGTCTTGTTTATAATAAACTTAATTTTATATTATATATAAATAATTATTTTTAGTCTTTAATCTTTAATAATATTCTCGTCATGTGACTTATAATAAAGAGAGGACGTCTATAGTAAAGTACTTTATATTTTTAAGAATAAAAAAAAAAAAAGTAATAAAAAGATAAAGTAAGAATAAAGGATATATAATTAAATAATTAGTTAAACCTTGATTTTGGGGAAATTAAGTAGCGGTGGGGGCGTCGGCCCGGTATAACCTTAAGCCGAGCGCACGTGTACTACTTTAATTGACTTTAGTTTAGCTTACTTAAGTAAAGCGCCACGTGAGGTGCCACGTGCTTAACCGAGATAAAGCGGGCCGAGAATGGCCGCAGGAATGCCTAAGGCCGTAAGGTTTTATTGCCCGAATAATACTACCCTATTTTCTTTCATCCACGTGTCAAATCTTTAGCTAGAATTCCGGTGTCGTACAAGAGTGTACTATTAGGTGTCACAACCATCAGCCATACCTTGCCAGAGTAGATCAGCCAGTCGGCGAAGAATATCTGGCGGCTATTACCATAAGCATTCTGGACGTCTCGAATAGCTCGAAGCTTGGATGCGCTGACTGGCCGACCTTCCCGCAACTCAAGAAGATGTTGGAGACACGGTACTCTTCGCATTGCCCGTCTGTGAATATCTAGATCTTTCCTGAGCTGAAACTGATTGTCCGTCGAGTCATTCTCAATCTTCACCATATAGCCTGTTTCCTGTTGGAAGAGAATTTTTGCTTCCGAATCTGTGTCGATAGCATTCTGCAGCCACTGTGGTATATTCACACCGAGACCGAGAAGGTCAGACACACTGCGAGCTTTCGACTTTTGGATAGTGTTCCATACCGATTGGATATCATTTTCTGTGCCGTAAACAGTAATAGATACATCAAGGATTGCCAGGGCATCGTCGTTACTTCTCAAAGACTGCTTTGCAAGCAGGGCCTGCTCATTATGTAGAGCAGAAAGATCGTGGCGCTGGGCGTCAACCATCGACTCCAAGCTTTTGAGGCATTTCTCAACTTCTTGAAGAACAGAAGGTTTATTGTAGTTGAATCCGAACAACAACAATAGCCATGCTACTGCCGAAGAGAGGTATCCAGTTGGCAGCTGGACTTTCGCTCTGTAACCAGAGAGCCATAGCTTCAGTCGAATCCGAGTATTCCTCCTTAGATTGTCAGAATACCGTCCGATGTTAAAAGCCCTTGCGGCGCTTTCGCATGATCTCATCGCCGAGATGAAGTTCTTCCAAGTCGGAGACCGACCATCTTGAATCCATAGTTGCTCTTGACAAGTCGCCAGATTTTGCAAAGCAAAAGCCATCTGAAGCCGGAGACCATTTTTCTTGTAGTATTGCACTACACTTTGATTCAGTTTAAGTGCGCTTCCTATCAATTCCATATTGACAGTTGACCTCCTAGCAAAGATTCGATAAATGCAAGACGTGCATCAACTTGCATCAAACTACCTCTCCATAAAAATAGCTTGATCTGTCGTAATGCTTTCCAGGAGTGGTCTTGCACGTTCCAAACAAGACGTGACCAGTTGTTTGGTAGTCTCCACTCCCCGTATCTGAACTTGATTTAAAACTTGATTTAAATAGTAGTCGCAAATGTTGGACATCTTCATCACAGCAACGAATCTTTCAGAGATAGCAACGTTTACACCCGTCTCGGCGGCAATTCGATTCAAGTTCACCTGTAGCTGCCCATACTCCAACTCATGATCCGGCTTATTTTTTGTAGCAATCAAGGCGACTATGAATGGATCCTGATCTTTTGTTTCGATTTTGGAGTATTGGTTGCTATTCTTGAGCGCTTTGTCCATCCATTCTTGGGCTTTGACTGTATCTCCAAGCGTATGATACGTCTTGGCGATTTGGACAGCCGTTAAATCCGTCATGCGGGGTTCTTCCATTCCTTCGAAGGTGGCGTACAAGGCCAGAAGAGATGTTAGCAACTTGGCGGTATTACCACCTGGGAAGTCCCAACGCATAAAAGTTAGTATCTGCCATGTGAACCAATGTATGGAAGGTCCAGCGAGGGCCTTTATGCGTAAAATTTCCTTGTCGAGTTCTTCCATTAGATCGAAGTTCGAACTGTCCATCGCGATCTCGTACATTGCCCTTGCTGCCTCTCCAACACCAGCCCAGTTTTCTAATTTTTCAAGATCGTCTTTGATAGCTTCCAGTTTTCTTATGCGATCTGTGAGCTTCATTTTCGATGGAGATCTCTTGCACCACCCTACTTCAATCAGTGCGCCGCCACAAGCATGCCCAACCTTCTTGAATAGCTTCTTGGCGTCCTTCTCCAGTGCCTCGCTGCGTGAAACTTGGTCAACTTCCCGAAGAAGGTCCGATAAGGACACCATTGATTCCGCACGAACCAGATCAGTGACGGCGGAGTCCTTGAGTAAGATTTCAAAGAGCTCGAGTCGGTCGGGGGTCACAGGAACCCCTTCCCAGTTGGAAAGAACACCTGCAGAACCAGCGTACACAGTAGCCATTCTGCGCGCTTCGCCAAACCAGCCTCTTCGAAGAGAGTGATAGAATAGCTTTTTCAATTTCTCCTGGCTAGTTTTTGGGCTTTCGACAGTATTCCCAAGGCCGAGGGCTAGGTTATTCAAGTTGTAGTACAGCACCTCCATTGATATCTGTGTCATTAGTCACTAGAGATTAAGGTGAATAAATCCATTGACTTACCATATTCTTGGTATAGTATGGCGCCGCAGAATCCGCGAGATACTTGGTATACACGCTACTGACATCCTTTAAAGCCGCCGAAAAGATTCCAGTCATAAAAGTGCTAGTCACTGCTCTTACAACCTCAGCCATGGCGATCACAATAGCCTCCTGGCCTTTAATCATGGTCTCTAAAGCATTCCCGATTTTCTCGTGCGCTCGCTCAACGCTACCCTGTTCCAGTAGCAGTCCACTGATCTCGGTAGCAACAGCAAGATTGTTGAGCTCAGTCTCGATTTCGTGAAAGGAGCGCCAAGGCCTTGCCATAGTTACCTAGGTCACGAATCTCTCTAGCCTTGGCCAGCTTTGAATTGCGAAATTCTGTCATCATGCGGTCAATACCAATTAATTGGTTCGGCTGGGTAATGGTTGCAGCTGCAAACAGGTAACGTGAGGAAGTTGAGTAGTAATATGCAAGAACTTCTCTTAAAATTGAAAACTGTGGGAGTAACTTTGATAAGCAGCTGAAACATCTTGGTATTTTCTCGCGTGCATTGTCACGAATGAGATCCCCTGCCAGGGCTGTATCAGGTCGGCGTTTCACTAGTACGGCAGGATTTTAGGCGGTGAAGGGCCAGAACACGAAAATCGAAAATCCACAATTTGCCAAAGTACTTTGATTTACCCGCCACCCACACCCAAAATTTAGGTAGCTTTTCAAATCAATTTAACCTGCAGTTCTCTAAAAATAACTTTACTATATAAAGATATAAAAATACCTATTTATACGTATATTTCGATCGTTTTCGAGATGTCCACTCCTTTTACTTGCGACAGCCATCACTTCCGTGATTATTACCCTTATTGCCGCTTCTACTTTACGTCCTTTTAACTCGGGTTTCCTATCCTTCTTTTTTATAGGATCGTATCGGAACGTTCGTATTTATAAAACTGACTTTCCTTATATTGTACTTCTAAATCGAAGGATATATAGCTTCTTTTTTTGACTAGTTTGGAGGAATCCGCGCTTGAGTATATAGTATAACGTGATAGGCTTATAGAAGAATATTAAAATAACGTTAGTCTTGGAACGGAGGAGCTGTTGAGAGGATCTATTAGGCTATAAGTTAGAAATTATAAGATAATTAAAATAAGGATAAAAAGAGCTTGCTTTATAAATTAAGCTTATTATAACTACTTGCAATTCCGTCTCCTTAGATTCTCAGCTTATAAAGCACTTTTTTTCACTATCCATTCTGCTGCTTTCAATCATTATAACCTCTTTAAGGTCCTGTTATAACGTCCGTCCAAATCGTCCAAAAGTCTATGCCGGTAAGCTAGTCTCTTCCGGAATATTTAAGGCCCTTCATCCTCCTCCCTTCCCCTTCGCCAACAACCACTCAAGGAGGTATTGCAGTACTCTTACAAGCAGTGCTCCGTACATTCGAGAAGGAGACTAGTTTTTCACTGGAAGACTATAATATTGAACCTCCTCGGGACGGCATATACTAGGTGATAGCATAAAAGAAGACTGAACGCTAGCAGCAGGAAGCTCTTCGGTTAAATCGATATCTTGAGGATATATTTAAAGAAAAGCTAGTTAGTGAAGAAGAGATGAATGAGAATAGAGAGGACGAGAATAACGAAGAAGGAGGCATTTTAGATAGATTTTAATAAAGCTTAAGCGGTGGGATAAATATTATATAATTTTTGAGTGAATTAGATTGATTTTAAATAATTAAGTTAATAGATTATTTTTAGATTTATTTTTAGAGAACTTTAAGTTAAATTAATTTAAAAAACTACTTAAATTTTGGGTGTGGGTGGCGGGTAAATCAAAGTACTTTGGCAAATTATGGATTTTCGATTTTCGGATTTTCGATTTTCGGATTTTCGGTTTTCGCGTTCTGGCCCTTTACCGCCTAAAATCCTGCCGTACACTAGGGCTGAATGCTATTTGATTGGTGCCTTTCTAGCGAACCGAAGACCGATAAGAAGCAATTATCTTAGCAGTGATAAGTTCACTTCGCAAGCTTTCCCTGTTTAGGTTTCCATGACTTATGGCGTAACTTATAGGCAGGCAACACTCGACGATTTCAGTTGCCAAGAGGTCGAAAAAATTCAAAATCTGGCGCTCCCGCTGTAACCTTAGTCTTAGAATAGCGTCTGGAATCGAGGACAGAATGGACAACATCAACAACTTTTCTTCGACAATTGACCTAGAGGTGGATAGCGATTCTGTTCATCTTGGCCCTCCACAAGAAGTCACAG